>ERZ1292629.689-Hain-H43-01um-R1-689-length-37304-cov-22_pt1 | contig 37304 bp, 36 predicted proteins | sample MGYA00564399_ERZ1292629 | MGnify/ENA primary metagenome ERZ1292629 (study PRJEB36523, sample SAMEA6512636) | groundwater metagenome | collected 2019-01-08 | study: AquaDiva: Metagenomics assemblies of 32 groundwater samples
GGATTGCTCCCGCCGCATTTCGAGTGCGGTGCCATACCATTAGGCGAACCCTCCAAGTTCTCAATTATCTCATTTTTCCGGCGATTAGTAAAGAATTGACCATGTGATTTTGGAACTGCAAAATTATAATTTATAATTAGAGATAACAGTTCTTTTACAGGAGGGCGGAAATATGGTGAACAAGATCTTTCTTTTTGTTCTTTTGTCGGAAACTTGCGCGAGCTTAGCTTTAAGCCAGAGCCGGCCGCCGACAATGGTGCCTAAGGGCCGCTGTCGGATAAGTTTTCCAAGTGACAGCCGGATTGAATGGTACTGTTACGGGGCGAAAAGCGAAAAAGCTTTAGAAGGCTTGCTTGGTCAATATCTGGAACCGGTTCTGCGCTTTAACCGCATAGACAGAATGCATGCTCTGCAGGGCGCGTATATTAAAATCCCTCTTAATTTTAAAGACGTCGTCGGTTTCACACCAATGCCGCAAAAACTTGAGCAGGCGAAAAGTTATTGCCGCTATCTGCTTCTTGACCTTTCGGAACAATTCCTCGGCGCGTACGAATTCGGAGAGCTTAAATTTTCTCTTCCCATCGCTTCCGGCAGGGGCCATTCCACTCCGACAGGGATATTCAAAATTCTGGGACGAGACCGTTGGCACCGTTCCCACCGCTATACCATTACGGGGACCAATATTCCCTATCCAATGTTCTGGGGAGTAAAATTTCATGTGTCAAAAAGGGGGTCTGCATTCTGGATCCATAGCCGCGACGTCCCTGGTTATCCGGCATCCCATGGGTGCGTGGGACTTTATGACGAAGAAATGCAGAAAAGATTCTATGGTTATCCGAAGAGCCCGCGGCTGCTTGATTCAAAGAAGATTTATCTTTGGTTTTTCCCCGACGGGGGAGACAACGACAAACCGCAGATGTATCCCGAGGGCTTGCCCGATGCCCTTATAGAAATAAAATAATCCCGCCCAAGGGCGGGCTTTATTTAATTAAAAAAGAAAACGGCTTATTAACCGTTTCAACGCATACGCCCCGTAATAGGTGTGCCGCGGGGGAGAGTCGAACTCCCATGAGCTTGCGCTCGCAGGATTTTGAGTCCTGTACGTCTGCCAATTCCGTCACCGCGGCAAAATATAATTTTACCAGAATTCCCGTATTTTTTCAACCTCGCCTGCTATTGTAAAAAAACTGCCGGAGGACGATAATAAAACTATATGGCCCGCGTCATCGGTATCGTCAATGCCAAGGGGGGAGTGGGCAAAACCACAACCGCCAATAATCTCGGAGCTTATCTTGCAGCAAAGGGCAAGTATGTTTTGCTTGTTGACCTTGACCCGCAGGCGAATGCCACGGCGGGTCTAGGACTGCATCTTGCCGATGACCACCTCAATCTTTACCACCTTCTTATAAACAACCACGAACCCGAGGCAATAATCAGAAAATCGTCTCTTTTCGGATTTGACGTTTTGCCGTCGGCCGGGAATCTTGCCGGCGCGACGGTTGAGCTGGTTGATATGGAAGAAAGGGAGTTTAAATTAAAGAACGCGCTTAACAAGATCCGCACCAATTACGATTATATTTTAATTGATAGCCCGCCATCCCTGGGGCTTCTTACCGTTAACGGACTTGTTGCCGCCGAACAAGTGCTCATTCCGGTCCAATGCGAGTATTACGCGCTTGAGGGTCTGGGCCAATTGGTTAAAACCATTGATCTTGTCCGTAATTCCCTCAATCCCCAGTTGAAAATATTGGGAGTTCTGCTTACAATGTATGATAAGAGGAACAAACTGGCCAATCAGATAGTCGCGGAAGTAAAAAAGAATTTTCCCGGCCACGTGTTTGATACTATAATTCCCAGAGCCGTGTCGCTGGCGGAGTCGCCGAGTTTCGGCAAAACCATTTTGCAATTTGACGAGAGCTCAAGGGCCGCGGAGGCCTATGAGCAATTAGCAGAGGAGGTCTTGAAAATTAGTGAGTAGTTTGTAGTGAGTAGTTTGTAGTGAAAATTTACTACCAACTACCAACTACCAACTACCAACTCGCTTGAGAAAACTATTCGGACTGGGGCGGGGACTTGAATCCCTTATCCCGGTAAAAACAACGAAGGTCGTTCCAAAAATCCAGGACAACGTTTTTTATATTGAGATAAACAAGATTAAGCCCAATCCCGACCAGCCGCGGCGGGATTTTGACAAGGATGGCCTGAAAGAACTTGCCGCCTCAATTAAAAAATACGGCATTCTCCAGCCGCTTCTGGTTTCCAAGATAGAGACCGAGACCGACAGGGGACTGGACGTTGAATATGAATTGATTGCCGGCGAGCGCAGGTTGCGGGCGGCAAAGCTCGCCGGCCTGCCTCACGTGCCGGCTATCGTTAAAGATAATTTTGACGAAAGCCGTCTCAAGCTGGAAGTATCTTTGGTGGAAAATCTTCAGCGGGAGGATTTGAATCCGGTTGAAGAAGCCGAGGCCTATGCCCGGCTGGCAAACGAGTTTAATCTCACCCAGAAAGAGATTGCCGCTAAAGTTGCCAAGAGCCGCGAGGTGGTAGCCAACGCGGTGAGGATCCTGACTTTGCCGGCGGATATCAAAGAGGCGTTAAGGGCGGGCAAAATTGCCCGCACCCATGCCCGGGCATTGCTTGCTTTTAAAGACGAGACGAAACAGCGCGAGGTGTTCAAGCAGATATTGGCGGGCAATTTTGCCGTCCGCGAGGTGGAATCAGCCGCAAGAGAGCATCGTGCCGTTCAGGGGCCGGCCGCTCCGGCGATCAATCCGCGCTTTCAGGAGCTTCAGCAAAATCTTTCAAAAAATCTCGGTGCGGCCGTCTTTATCAAGAGCGGAGCTTCGGGCGGCAGTATAGTCATCAAGTTTACGAACCTGGAAGAACTGAATACGATCGCCAAGACGATTCTTGATTAGTCCGGAAATCATAAAAAACAAAAACGGCTAGGGGCCGTTTTAGTTTTAGGGGAACCTTTTGACTAATTCGTTTTTTAGCTCAATAATCACCCCCTGATCAATAGATGTCATCAGCACGCTTAACAAAAGCTTGGCGTTTATCAAGGGATCTTGCTCGACCAAGTCTTCGCAATGCAAAAGGCGAATCAATAGGAGAGAAGCCCTCGTATTCGGATTTTTGGGCAATCTCAATGAGATAGTTGGTGTCCTTCCCCGTGCTATCGCCGATTCCAACATTTTTCCTCCTCTATTTTCCATGTTCCCAAAAGAACCGTCCTTAACTTAAGCTATTTTTCCGTTCATTGCAATAGTTTCCTATCGGAGACAAATATCCCCTTGGCAAAAACAAAACCGATGACTTCCTTGGCGCCCGCGCTCTTGAGGGCGCGGGCGCAATCATCCAGCGTTGAGCCGGTAGTCGCCACATCATCCACGAGAAGGATGGTTTTGTCCCGCGCTAATTCCGGTCTCGCGCATTTAAAAATTCCGGCCGCGTTGGCGATTCTCGCCCGGCGGTCGCTTATTTGCGCTTGCGGGATGTGGTTTCGCTTACGTCCGAGAACATTTTGAAAGTTCAGCCCGAGACGGGAGCCGATCCCGTTGCCAATGATTTCCGCCTGATTAAACCCCCGCCAGTTCAACCGCCGGCGATGGAGCGGGACCGGCACAACAATAGTTGAGTCGCGGCCAATATTAAGACCCAGCGAGAATCTTCGCTCCAAGTATTTGGCCATCAGCTCTGCCATATTGCTGGCCAGCGGTCTGACAAAGCGGTACTTCATCGTCTTGATAATTTTTTCCACAAGCGGGTTATCGTAAGATGTTGCGATAAAAAGCCGATCCAGAAAATGGCTGGCTCTGCAAAAAGGGCAGGTCGTGCCATTGGCTACCGGAGAGTTGCAAAACGCGCATGCAAAATCATTTTTCACCTTTATGCCTGTCAGGCAAGCCGAACAAACGCGGGATTCATTGCTGTCTGACAGCAAAATCTCACAGCCGAGACACAGACGGGGGAAAAGAAGATCCAGAAGCCAGTTCTTAAATGTGTGCATGTGTACAATTTAAACTCTTTAGGTGGTATAATTGCAATAGCGGACTAGTAAGTAGCAAGTAGTAAGTAGTAAGTAGTGAAAATTAACTACCAACTACAAACTACCAACTACAAACTAAACTTGGCTTTTTTTGGTTTTGGATCTAAAAGCAAAATAGGAGTGGATATCGGCACCTCTTCTATTAAAGTTATTGAGCTGTCAAAAGAATCGGGCCGCTTTAAATTGGAAAACTACGGGCTTTTTGAACTAGAGTCAATTGATGAGGCCGTGAAGATGTCAAATCAAGCGCTCGGCGACAAGCCAGTTCAACTAACCGACCGAGATTTAACATGGGGCGTGAGGGAGGTTTTAAAAAGAGCCAAAATCGGCACTCGCGAAACGGTGGCTTCAATCCCGTCTTTTTCCACCTTCGCCACGATTATCACAATGCCCTATCTTTCTGAAGAGGACATAGCGAAGTCCATTCCTTTTGAAGCCAGAAAATATATTCCCATTCCTTTGTCCGAAGTTACGCTTGATTGGTCAATTATAAATGTGGCTCAAGAAAAAGCGGGCCAGCTTTCGCCGGGCGGGGGACAAGCTCCGGGAGGGCAACCGCCGACCGTTGAGATCTTTCTCGTAGCCGTGCCGAAAGAAGAGATCGCCCGCTACCAGTCAATAATGAAAAACGCCGGCTTGAACCTTCGCGCCCTTGAGCTTGAAAATTCCGCCCTGATTCGGGCGCTTATCGGCAACGACTTAAGCCCGGTTGCGATTGTTAATATCGGGGGACGCAGTACTTCTATTTTGATCGTTGACGGAGGATTTGAGAGGATAAGTCACAATTATGAGGTCGGCGGTTTTGAAATAACCAAGTCCATCGCCCGCTCGCTCGGCATAAGTTTGAAGCGGGCCGAAGAGCTGAAAAGAAGCTTCGGCATTAAAACCTCGGACAATAATGCGGTACGCGAGGCGTTAAGCTCACTGGTTGATATGATGGCTTTTGAAACCAAAAAAACGATCCATAATTACGAGGACCAGAAAAAAACCAAGATAACGAAGGTCCTGCTTGTAGGAGGTCTGGCCAATATGCCTAACTTCGCTGATTATTTCGGAGAAAAGCTGGGGATGGCCGTCTCTTTGGGTAATTCTTTGGCCAGAGTTATCGTCCCGGCCGGTGCCGCCGGCCTTCAGGCCGAGATAAATTCAACCTTTGCCATAGCAGTCGGTTTGGCGATGAGAGAGATATAGACGGGTGTGCATAACAATTCGGCTAAATTAAGCTAAAATATACAAAGATGCCAGACATAGGAGGACTTCAGCTCCTCCCGGAAACAAGAAAAAAAATAGAGGTTCGCATACCGGGGCAGAACAGGCCCGTAGTTTTAAGTTCTATTTTCGTGCTCGTGATACTGGGCATTTATCTAGGACTCATGTTTTATAATAATTCCATCCTTTCTTCCGTGACCCAAGCCGACGAACAATTGATGACGCTGGAAAGGTCCCGGGATAAAAAACTGGAACAAAAGCTTCTGGGCCTGAAGAACCAATTAGCCGTGATCAGCCCCCTTATCTCTTCCCATTTATTCTGGTCGCAGGGCCTTTCAAAGGTGCAGAGTTTGGTCCAGTCGCAAGTTCAATTCAAATCCCTCAACGCTGACGGGCCCGGGACAAAAATACTTTTTCAGGCAACGGCGGCGAGCTACACCGTCATAGCCAAACAGATAGCCGCTTTTTACACCGACGATTCCATAACCGACATAATTCTGAATAAAGCGACCAGTCTCCCAACCGGCAATATTGATTTTACCATGCAATTGATATTTAATCCGGCCAAGTTTTTGATCAAATCAAAATGAACAGAACCCTCATCGCCTCAATAATTTTCGCCGCCGGAGCATTTGCGTTCTTTGTTTTGGTTTTACCGAAATTTTCCTCCATCAATAACGCCAGAGAGGCGTTAAAGGTCAGGCAGGCCCTGATAGAAGAAAAAAATGCGGAACTGAAAAATGTTGCGGAGCTTGATAAGCAGTACAAAGCCAGGCAGGCGGGCATTGATAAGATAACCACATTTATGCCGGAACAAAAAAGAATAGACCAGATCGTTTCGAGCATACAGCAAGTGGCAAGCCAAACCGGTCTTAACTTGGCCGATATCTCAACGGCCGCCACGGCCGAAACGGGAGAAGCGGCGGGCTACAAAAAGATATTCGTCAGTTTTAACGTCGTGGGCCAATATCCGTCTTTTGCTAATTTTTTGAAATTGTTGGAGCAGAATCTCCGCCTATACGACATTTTTGAAATTATCGGTTCGCTGACGACAAACACCGGCGGGGGCCAGAACCTGGTTAACTTCAGCGTGAAACTTAACGCTTATAATCTTAAATAACCACCCACTATCCACTACTCACTACATACTACTAACTATTCACTATGGCCACAGGCACAAGCAAAGAAAATCCGAGCAAAGTGATACCGATAGCGATAGCGGTTCTCGGCATTATCGCCGGTTATCTTTTTTTCTCCCTGACAATACAGGGGAGCGAAGTCGGGATAGCGCCGCCGGCTCCAACCGACGATACGCTTTCAAAATTCAAGAATCTTAGTCTGGATTTCTCAATCTTTGACGATGCCAGATTTAAATCTCTTAAGATCTTCGGCGAATCGCCGGTCCAACCGGGCCCGACCGGTCGGGCAGATATTTTTGCACCGTTCTAACCAACGCGACACAAATACACTAATGCACACGAATTACACGAATGGGTTTAATTCTATTCGTGTCATTCGTTCTTAATTTGTGAATTGGTGTCGAGTTCAGCGTAAGCATTGGCCTATCAACTTCCCCAACTTTTAATTGATGAACTGACGAAACTGGGGTCTTTAACCCCAGAAGTTTTAAGTGAGGCGGAAAAAGATGCGGCCGCAAACGAAAGGGATTTCGGCGAAGTTTTAGTTTCAAAAAAATTGATTGACGACGCCGGGCTTTTAAAGATCAAATCCTCCGTGTACCAGCTTCCCATCGTTGACCTTTCGGGCGCCGAGGTCAATCGGGAACTTCTGAATTACATTTCGGAAGACATCATTAATTTTTATAGGGTTATTCCTTTCGCCAAAGAGGGCTCTGTTCTCCGCGTCGGCGTTATAAATCCGGAAAATATTGACGCTCTTGAGGCCTTGAAATTCATCGCTTCGGACAAAGAGCTGACTCTGGAGAAGTATCTGATAAGCTACAGGGATTTTGAAAATTTTTCCCGCAGTTTCAGGACTCTTACCACTGAAGTCGGCAAGGCCCTTGAATCGCTTTCGGAAGAACTTTCCCAGAAAGAGCTGAAAATTACGGAGAAGATCGGGGGCATAGAAGACATAACGGCCGAAGCGCCGGTAACGCGCATTGTCGCCGTTATCGTCAAGCACGCGGTTGAAACGCGGGCCTCCGACATCCACATTGAACCGTTTGAAGCGAAGATCAGAATAAGATTTAGAATTGACGGTCTTTTGCAGACGGTTTTATCTTTGCCGCGCGGCCTCCTCTCGGCCCTGGTTACGCGCATTAAAATATTGACCGATTTGAAAATAGACGAGACCCGGTTGGCGCAGGACGGCAGGTTTTCAACTAAATTGGGAGACAGAAAGGTTGATTTCCGCGTTTCTACTTTTCCGACCAGAAACGGCGAGAAAGTGGTTTTGAGAATTTTGGATCCCATGGTCGGAAACATAACATTGACCGACTTGGGTTTGGAAGGCCGTTCGCTTAACTTGGTCATGGAAAATATGGTCAAGCCGTTCGGCGAAATTCTCATAACCGGCCCGACCGGTTCGGGCAAGTCAACTACTCTTGCCGCGATGCTGAGACAAATTAACAACGATGAAGTGAACATAGTAACTCTTGAAGATCCGATAGAATATTTTGTTGAAGGAGTTAACCAGTCCCAGACCCACGAGGAGATAGGATACACTTTTGCCAGCGGCTTGCGCCATATTCTGCGCCAAGACCCCGATATTATAATGGTGGGGGAGATAAGAGACGGAGAAACGGCCAGTTTGGCGACCCAGGCGGCGCTTACGGGCCATGTTGTTCTTTCCACGCTTCATACCAACGACACCATCGGCGTGATCCCGCGTTTGGTGGACATGGGCGTTGAAAAATATCTGCTTGCCCCGACCCTTAATCTGGCGGTCGCCCAGCGGTTATTAAGAAAACTTTGCTCTTCCTGCAAGCAGAAAGTCAAAGCCAATGTCGGCGAGGAGCATATGATAAAACAGGCGCTTGAAAAAATGCCGGCCGAAGTCCAGAAAGAGTTTTCAAAAAGCGGATTCGAAATATATAAGGCGGGGGAAGGATGTAAAGATTGCCGGGGCAAGACTTACAAGGGAAGAATAGCTATTTTTGAAACGCTGGCCATGACTGATGAGCTGGAAAAAATCATTCTGGCCAATCTTTCGGAAGGCGAATTGCGCAAAGAGGCCCAGCGGCAGGGGATGATAACGATGTTTCAGGATGGTATAATAAAAGTATTGCACGGGGCGACTTCAATTGAAGAGCTTGTAACCGTTGCTCAAGAAAATGAAGAATCTGATAACCCGACACAAATACACTAATGGGCACGAATATCACGAATTATTCGTGTAATTCGTGTGTGATTCGTGTATTGGTGTCGCTTGCGTAAGCACAATGGATAATTATAAAAAACAATTAGACGACCTCATAGAATTGACCGCCCAAAAGGGAGGGTCGGATTTGCATTTGTCTCCCGGCCATCATCCTATGATAAGAGTTGACGGCCGCCTGATCCCGTTTGACGATCAGCCGATACTTGACAGACAGCTTCTTGAAAACCTCATTTTCTCAATTCTTGGCGAAGAACGGAAGGCGATATTTCTGGCCCAGAAAGAATTGGACTTTGCCTATGAACTGAACGATGATGTTCGCTGCAGAGTTAATATTTATCAGACAAGAAGTAACTTTGCGGCCGCTTTTCGCTTTATCCCGAAAAACATCAGGACGGTTGAAGAGCTTAATCTTCCCCCAGCCGTTAAAATATTCAGCAAGCTTTCCCAGGGCTTCGTCCTTGTGGTCGGACCGAACGGCCACGGCAAGTCAACCACAATGGCCGCCCTGATAGACCTCATCAACCACGAACGGGCCGAAAAAATAATAACGATTGAGGATCCGGTTGAATATATCTTTTCCCCGGACCGGAGCATTATTGATCAGCGCGAGTTGTATCTGGATACGCTTTCTTTCGGCAAAGCCCTGCGCTCAACTTTTCGCGAAAATGTGAATGTGGTGATGGTCGGGGAGATGCGCGATTACGAAACCATGAGCGCCGCTGTTTCCGCCGCCGAGACGGGGCATCTGGTTTTCGCTTCACTTCACACGAACAATGCCGCCCAGACCGTTCAGCGCATCATTGACAGCTTTCCTCCGGAGCAACAGCGCCAGATCGTGTCCCAGCTTGCGGACACAATTTCCGGCGTGATATCCCAACGGCTTATTCCCCGCACGAAGGGCGGCCTGATACCGGCGGTTGAGCTGATGATTGCCAACGCGGCGGTTAGGAATTTGATAAGGGATGGCAGAATTCAGCAGCTGAACTTAGCCATTGATACGGGTTCCGATGTGGGGATGATCTCTCTAAATCGCTCTTTGGCGGATTTGCTTAGGCGGAAAGAGATCTCAATGGAACAGGCGGAATTTTATTCTTTGAACCCGTCTGAATTGAAGATGCTTATTCACTAGTTTGTAGTTGGTAGTTTGTAGTTGGTAGTTTCATCTACTCACTACTCACTACTCACTACTCACTACTTTACTTGGAGTTTTTATATCGGGCAAAACAACAAAGCGGCGAGCTGGTAGAGGGCAAGCTTGAAGCCCCTTCCGAAGATCAGGCGGTAACTTTGCTCCACCAAAAAAATTTGGTGGTTTTGAGTTTGGAGCCGGTCCGGAAGGGTCTTTTAGGCGGCCAAGATTTGCTTTCAGCATTTGACAGGCCATCAAAGAAAGACGTGGTTATGTTCACGAGGCAGATGGCTACCCTTGTTGACGCGGACGTGCCGCTGGTGGAAGGATTGCATACTCTAGCCCGTCAGATAGAAAAAGAATCTTTCAAGAAAGTTATTTTAGGCGTTGCTTCTTCAATTGAGGGCGGCGCTTCGCTTTCAGTCGCTCTTAACGAGCACAGTAAAGTTTTCAGCAAATTTTATATCAGTTTGGTCAGGACAGGCGAAATTTCCGGTAAACTTCAAGACACGCTTTCTTATCTCGCCGACTATTTGGAAAGAAGCGCAGGTTTAAACTCCAAGATCAAAGGCGCGCTTGCTTACCCCGCTTTCATATTGTTCGCCATGGTAGTGGTGGTGATTATCTTGATGACCACGGTCCTGCCCCAGCTGCTTACGATAATTAAAGATGCCGGTGTAACAGACCTGCCGTTTACCACCAAAATACTCGTCGGGGTTACCAATTTCGTCAACAGATTCATAATCCTGATCGTGATTGCCATGATCGGCCTGGTTCTCGGTTTCTTTTATTCCATAAAAACGCCGAAAGGCAGAGAAAGATTTGATAACTTTAAGGTGAAAATGCCTCAGTTCGGGAAGGTGGTAAGAAATCTTTATCTTGCCCGCGTCGCCGAGACCCTCTCTACTTTGATCAAAGCCGGCGTGCCGATATTGGAAGGGCTAACGATAACTTCGGATGTCGTGGGCAACGTCATTTATAGAGGAGTTCTTTTGGAGGCGGTGGAAAACGTCCGGGGCGGAGGGACCATTTCAGAGATACTTGATAAATATAAAGAATTCCCCCCCCTTTTCACTTCAATGCTGGCGATAGGGGAGAAAACCGGCCGGACCGACTTTATGTTGGAGAATATATTCAAATTTTATAAAACGGAGTCGGAAAATGATGTCCAAAATCTTTCCCAGTTGATAGAGCCGGTATTGATTTTGGTTTTGGGCATAGGCGTGGCCGGCCTGGTCTCGGCGGTTTTACTGCCAATATACAGCTTGGTAGGGGCGGGGTAGGGTTTAAATTTTTAAATAACTAATTATAAATGGAAGAAACTAACCAACCCAGGAATTATAAGAAAACCTCCTTGCATATCATTGCCTCTTTATTGGCTGCCGGCGGAGTGGTTTTTCTAGCCGTGAGTCCTGGCCATCAGCCGCTCTTTAGCGACCTTGGCGAGTTTGTTTTGTTTGCTCAAGAGGAGGTTAAGTTGGAACAAGGCGTGCAAGTATCCAGTGGCAATCTGGGGTCTAATCAAGAGGTCAATATTGAAAAAGATACTATTATCACCGGCGATATTTTCGCAGATATAATTACCATTAACAAGAACACGGTAATTAATGGCAATGTTTCATTTAATAAACTTAAAACCGAGAAAGAAACCCGGATTTTGGGCAATAAAATAAGCCCGATTTCCCTGCCCGTAGCTAATTTGCCAGAAATTCCGAGTTTTCAAATCGGCGCGCAGGATTTGAATTTCCAAGGCTTAAGCAATACCTTGGTCGCCGGTAATTACCGAAACCTTACACTTGAGAAAGATAGCCGTTTGACCTTGACCGGCGGGGCTTATAATCTGTCCGGGTTGGTGCTTAAAGAAAACTCGGTTCTAATATTTTCCGCGCCTGCGCAGCTTAACATAAAAAACAGATTATTTGGTCAAATGCGTGTATCAATCTTGCCGGGCGCTAATGTTGAGCCGGACGATTTGACTATCAGCTATGCGGGGGAGAGGGTGAAGGGTGAAAAAAACGAAAATGAAGATGAGACAGAGAGCAAAGAAGATACCCATCCGGCAAAATTCGGCCCCGGCTCTCTGCTTAATTTTAAACTCCTTGCGCCCAAAGCTTCCGTGAAAATCGGAGACGCTACAACTTTCAGAGGCCAAATTTTAGCCAGAAAAGTAAGGATTGAAAAGGAGTCAATTTTAAGCAGAGAGGCGTTCTTTGTTAAAGATAGCGATCCGGCGAAAATAATCATTGACCAGGACGGTAGCCAATTTTTAATCAATGAGATACTGGTTAACTTCGCTAATAATGCTACGCTTTTAGATGCCCAAGTAATAGCTAGCTTGATCAACGGGCGTATTGTTGGTGTTGATAGCACGACAAACACTTACCAGATCGAAGTCCTGACGGCAACTGCAGAGGACTTAGCGGTTAAAATTCAAAGTATTAGGCAGTTAAACAGCCCTTTAATAGAGGGGGTGTTTAGAAATTACGTTTTAAACATTGAATAATATGAGTGGGGCAAAGAAAATATTTTTGATTGTTGTTGTAATTCTCCTTATCATCACAGGTTCGGCGTTTTGGTTTATTTCGAGAGAATGTAATATTTTGAAACTGGGAGGATTTGCCCCCGTAGGTTCTATTGACCCCAAAACTGGCGCCATTGTGCCGCGAGAAAAAACCGTACTTGATAAGGTTTTGGATATCTTCTGCCCGTTGTTGATTAGTTGATAACACATCGTATATGAGGAGAAAGAACTTATTTGTCATCACTATAGCAGCCCTAATTTTAATTTATGTTTTTATACAGGATTTGATTAGATATCAAGTTTCGCATAACTCATACTTTGTGGGCGTGTTTATAGAAATGGTTCAAGGTGCGCCCGCACTCTCTATTTCTCTTTGGGGAGCTCTTGTACTCTTGTTAATTCTACTTGGGTTTAAAAAGATAAGAGAAAAAAGATGGCTAAAAATTTTTCTAATTTCTCTCCTCGTCCTCGTCATGCTTAGTTTGGTAATTTTAATACTTTATTTTTTGGGGCCAGTGATGCCCTTTATTAAGCTATGAGTCTTAAGACCACAAAATATTTTACTTCGGTATTCCTGTTAATTAAACGATCCTTTAATAGAGGGGGTATTTAGAAATTATGTTTTAAACATTGAGTAATATGAGCAGGGCAAAGAAAATATTTTTGATTGTCTTGATTATCTCGGTCGCTGTTTTGGGTCTGCTCTTTTTTGTTCGCCCATGCCCCGAGTACTACCACGTAGGGAGAGATCTTCCTGTGAAAGTTGATGGGATTATTGAACCGAGACGCAACATAATACAAGAAATTACCCGTTGGTATGTAGAAAAACTATGCCCCAAGTCGGTAGAAATCCTTTTTGTTGAAAAGGCTTTTGCCCAATCGGCCGATAGTGATCTGCTAAATAGTGATCTGCTAAATCTAAAAACCAATTTCCCAGGTCTTATTTCCTCCTACGAGAAAGTTAATATATTTGATGCATGGCAGGCCATAAATAGCAGGCAATTACAGTTCGGACCTATCAACATCGGAATAATAGACTCCGGCATAGACGTTTTAGATGGATCGCACCCAGAGTTTTTAGGCGTAAATTTCGGCCACAGCGATCCGTTTTCTCTGCGAGATAGATCGGCGGAATTTGGCGAATCTAAATCTGGCCATGGCACCAAAGTAGCTGGGATCATAGGCGCCAACAATGTTTTGGGAACAGGGGGAACTTTACCGACTGGCAGTCCGCAAATGAACGGCGTTGTTTCAGGAGCAAAAAACCTAAACTACATTTTGGAATCGAGATCAAAACAATTTATACCCTTGATTGAGTTCGGTGCAATTTTAAATACGTTTTCCCCGCAAAGCATAGTAAATCTAAGTTTGCGGCAAACCGATTGCCTTGTGCTTGGTGTTTTGTGCATAAAGAGTGAGGACTTCAGGGCCGCGACTAGTTACTACAAGGAAGGTATTGAAAAACACCCAGACAAAACTTTTGTTATATCTGCGGGTAATAACAATATTGATGTTAATAAATCTGTGCCATCCAATATTGACCTGCCCAATACTATAATTGTCGGGGCTACGGATTTAAATGATCAAAGAGCTGGATTTTCAAATTTCGGTTCCGGGGTTGATATCTCCGCTCCCGGCGTAAGCGTTTATGCGCCGGCTATTAGAGGAAAGGGTAATTTCCCCACGACGGGGCTGGAAGCCAACAACTATGTAACTAATTTCTCCGGCACTTCTGCCTCCGCCCCGATGGTTTCCGGAGTTGCTGGGCTTATAAAAGCAATTAAGCCGGGACTGACGCCGGCACAGATAAAGGATATTCTCATCCGCAACGCCGACCCGATTACTACCGACAAGCCAATCGGCGGCCGCCTTAACGCCCTCAAAGCCGTCTGCGACCCGTTGGTTCTTAATTGCACGCCTCCTGCCGTGCCCGGAGTAGTTCAACTGACTAATACAATTTTACCCGCAAGAAACTTTCCTCCAGCCATAAGCCAAGATGGCGGTAAGGTGGCCCTCGTCTCAACCGCAAATCTTGGGGGGTTGAACCCAGCCGGAGCATTTGCTCTTTTTGTCATGAAATCGGACGGAACCGAGGTGACACGGATTGCTCCAGGGCTATTATTTAATGTTGGTGCCGACCCTTCGCCCTCCCTGAACTCTAACGGTTCTAAAATTGTCTTTGTAGCTCGAACCTCAACAGATGTTGCCGGCTCTATCTATATTGCTGATACGGATGGCACCAGTGTGACGGAGCTGGTGCCGCCATCCGATAATAGATTCGGCAGTTCGCCAGTTATGAGTAGCGACGGATCAACTATTGTATATTTATCTAATGCAAACTTCGGTCTTGATAATACGCAGATGTATGCCATAAACTCTGATGGCACGAATAAACGATTACTGGTTGAGGTGTGTTGTCGAAACGCGGGGGGCCTATACCTCCTATCAATCACTGGCAATGGCTCCAGGGTAGCGTTTTCTTTTCTTAGGGCACTAGTAACGCCAGCGATTGCGGATTTCCCAACCTGGAGGATTGGCATTATTAACACGGATGGTACGGGCATTATCACCGTAACTCCACCAAGCACTAATATGGGGGCGCTAGCCATCGAGCATGATGGCTCGCAGGTGGCCTTTACAACACTTAGCAACCCGACGGATATTTATCTGGTCAACGCGGACGGAACGAGCTTACATTTGCTATGGAGAGTAGGATTCACCGCAACTTCGCCGATACAGTTTACTACAGATGGTTCTAAACTAATGTATAACTCCGTTGGCAATATTTTCCTTGCTAATACGGACGGTAGTGATTCCCCACAACAAATCACTTCATTATTTTCCGATGTTAATCCGGCTATGAGCGGGGATGGTAAAAAGATAGTTTTTATCTCACCAACGAACCTGGCAGGTCAGAATCCCGATGGTAATCTGGAAATTTTTCTAATTACCTTGCCGCCATAGCACATTATGCTTGTGTATAACTTATTTGCCCCTGAATTTTAACCGATATATAATAAATTTATGCTTTTCTTTTAACAGCATATAACGTGTGGTGCGAATGTTTAGCGTTTTAGCTGAACATGCTTTCCCGCGCTAAGTGCCAAACAAAAAGTGATTAGCAAAATAAGAAGTTCTCGCGGCTTCACGCTCGTAGAATTACTGGTCGTTATAGCCATAATCTCAATTTTAGCAACCTTGCTATTATTGCAGTTAGGCGTTGCCAGAGCGAAGGCAAGAGACGCCAAGCGTATTGCCGATATTAATCAAGTCCGTTCGGCCTTGGAGTTGTATTTTGATGATAACGGTTCCTATTTAGCTACAAACGTGATGAGCGGTTTGAAGCCGACTTATTTGATCAATATTCCCCGCGATCCGATAGCGGCTAATTGCACCGATACTTATGCCGGTACGGTCTCGTCTATTTTTAATTGTTATGGCTATGCCTGGAATCCGGCTATTGCCCCCAGAAGTATGCAGATTTGGGCGGAGTTAGAGCAGAAAAATACTAACGCCCTTAATAACGATACCGATATCGTCTCAACTACATGGTCGGGCGCCGCGCAGACCGGCGTTACCGAGGCATGCACCAGCACTGCGGCTAATGACTGCATCTACGACTCCGGCCAGCCATAAGAACTAGTGAGTAGTAGGTAGTTGGTAGTTAGTAGAAACTACTCACTACTCACTACTCACTACTCACTACTCACTTTTGTTTTTTGCTCTCGTTTTTCTCATCGGCCTTATCGTAGGCAGTTTTGTTGGCGTAATCATCCATCGTCTGCCAAAAAGGGAGCAATTCATCGGCGGGCGTTCTTATTGTCCGCATTGCAGGCATTTTCTTCAGTGGCATGACCTGGTGCCGGTTTTAAGTTTTTTGGTTCTTAGGGGGCACTGCCGGTATTGCCGGAATAAAATTTCCCCGACTTACCCCATAATTGAACTCTGTTCGGGGATAATTGTCGCAGTTTCTTTTTTATTTTTGTCGCCATTTGGTTTGGCTTACTGGCTCTTCTGGGTTTTTATTCTGGAATTGTTACTGATTCTTGCTCTTATTGATCTTAGGCATTTTATTTTACCCGATTCGGTAATGGTGGCGATTCTTGTCGCTTTCGTATGTTACGAAATTTTGGGAGGGCAAATTGCTGGCGCCGATCCTGTTTTTTCATTTGGCAATTTAGCCGGTGCGGCTATTCTATTCCTTATCTTTTTTCTGATTTGGAGCTTTTCAAACGGCAAATGGATGGGGCTTGGCGACGTCAAACTTGCCGGATTGCTCGGTCTCGTCTTGGGTTTTTGGAACTCCGTTTTTATTTTGTACCTCGCGGTCATAATAGGAGCGGCGGCGGGCCTTGTGCTTATTCTTTTGGGAAGGGGAAATTTGAAAACCAAACTGCCTTTTGGAGCCTTCATTTGTTTTTCAGCGATTATTTTCACCCTCTTTAATTACGGCGTTTCCGGGAAAATGGCGGAGTTTTTCAGGCAGTTGATTTTCAAAGTTAATCTGTTTTAAAATTAAAGTATATGAGTACAAACTATCCCTTTAAAAATTATTGGTTTTGGGTCGTATTGATTTTAGTTGTTGGTATCTCTTTTTTCTACATTGCTTTCAACTTGCCCGTTTCTGACAGCGGAGATTCGGCGCGGCTGATCATTAATTTTGATACAAATAACGGAAGAACATTTGAGGGGCCTATAATAAAAAATATGACCGCTCTTCAGGCATTGCTTGCCGCTTCTCGCGGCAACGACTTTGATGTCAGATATTCTTTGGATAAAGATGGCAATGTTAATCTCGCCTCAATTGGCGATTCGTTCAACGGCGCCAAGAGCTGGCATTTTTATCTGAACGGCGAATTGCTTACGGCCGGAGAATTGGATAAAACAAGAATTAAAAAAGGGGACTTAATTGAGGCAAGATATGAGTAAAAATAAACAATGTACTACGTCTATATTTTAGAAAATAAGTTGAAGGGCCAGATATACACTGGGTCAACAAACAACCTTGAGAGAAGACTAGCGGAACACAACAGTGGCAAAGAAATTTCTACCAAACGCTATATGCCTTGGGCGCTTATTTATTATGAGGCGTATGCGACCGAGGAATTAGCAAGACAAAGAGAGAAAAAGCTGAAATATAACGGCAATGCCATCAGGGAATTAAAAAGAAGAATAGGAGGGGCTTCACCCAGCACCGCTTTTCAGGGCCGCGAGCTTCAAACTATTGCTGAACAACGCCTGACTTTTTCAAAACGGGCTGGATATAAAATATTAAAAAGTGGTGCTGGGTTTACTCTGGTGGAGGTTTTGGTGGTAACTGCGATTATCGCCACCCTTTCGGTGGCTTTGTTTTTTAATTTCGGGACTACCGCGCGGAACCGGACGGCCCGCAGCCAAGTCGCTTCGGTGATCGTTTCCGATATCAGACGCGCCCAATCCATGGCCCTGTCGGGTGCCCGTTTTGGCGGAAATATTTTTTGCGGATACGGCATTCATTATGTTGATAATATTACCTACATTTTATACGCCGGTTCAAACGAGGGATTGCCGCAATGCCAAAGCGCAAATCACAATTATCAGAGCGGCATTGATACGGTAGTGGAAACAAAGAAACTTGTTAACCAGAATATGGAATTCAGGTCTTCTTTCTCCGATATTTTCTTTGAATCGCCCGACCCGAAGACCTATATAAATAATAACGCCTCCCTGGCCCCCCCTATCCCTACGGCAACGATCACCATCCAACGCGTTGGCCAGGCCGCTTGCAGTATCCCTCAAACCTGCGCCCAGATAGATATTTCTACTTCGGGCCAGTTGAATTTGTCCGACTAGATTCGGTATGGTAAAAATTTATGCCTACTTCTAAACAACTACTCACTACAAACTACTCACTACCAACTAATAGTGCCGGCTTTACCCAGCACCACTTTTTGAAAAAAAGTGGTGCTGGGTTTACTCTTATTGAGACGCTGGTCTCGCTTCTTATTTTTAGCATCGCCCTCACGGCTATTTTTTCTCTTTTGACTAATAATTTGAAAGACGCCCTGCTAGTGGAACATAATTTTATAGCAAGCGGCCTGGTTCAAGAGGGGATGGAGGTTGTCAGAAGCATCCGCGACAACGATTGGTACTTAGGCAATCCTTTCGGAACGACAATTCCTAACGGTACTTATAGGGTCCAGTGGAATTCCCAGGCCCTGCTTGCCCTTGGGACCAATCCGTTCCTTAAAAGAGACAGCGGCAACGGATTGTTCAGTTATGATACAGGTAATGACACGATTTTTAAGAGGACTGTAACCATAAGCACGATTTCCGGCGTAGAAAGAAGGATAACGGTTTCGGTAACGTGGGACGAAAGAGGGAGACCGAGGTCCGTCAGCGCCGAGGACCATTTGTTTAATTGGAAATAATCAATCGTAATTTCTAATGAAACGCCAAATACTAACCCCCAAACGACTACTCACTACCCACTACTCACTACCAACTAATGGTGCCGGGTTCACTTTGATTGAAACCATAACGGCGTTTATGATATTTTCCATAATTTTAACTATTTTCAGCTCCGTCTTTTTGAGCTCCTCCCGAGTGCAAAAAAGAGCATTTAATATCCAGCAGGCGGAAGAAAACGCCAGTTACATCCTTGAATCAATGGCAAAAGAGATAAGGGTCAGCAGGGTTTCCGGGCCGGATACCAACTGCCCGTCATCGCCGGGCGCCAGTTTATCAATTACCCATCCGGTCAACGGAAACATCGTTTATTCTTTAAGCGGCGCCTCGGTTCAAAGGACCGTCAACGGGACGGCAACCACCATTAGCTCCAATACCGTTGATTTTACCCGTCTGCAATTCTGCATTTTGGGGACGCCGATCGGGGACCAAAAACAGCCGAGAGTTACGATTTTGGCGGGCATAAGGAGCAAGAAGACACAGCAACAGGCAAGCGTTGATATACAAACTACCGTTTCCCAGAGATTTCTAACCGACCAGTATTGAATTAGTAAGTAGTGAGTAGTATGTAGTATGTAGTATATAGAAATATGAAAGTGGAATCGTACAAAAACTTAATTGTATGGCAGAAGGCAATGGAATTAGTTATCGCTGCATATAAATTAACTGGTCATTTTCCCAAGGAAGAAATTTACGGGCTAACTTCACAAATGAAAAGATCGGCTATTTCTATTCCTTCTAACATTGCCGAAGGTAGCAGGCGGGGGTCTAGGAAAGATTTTAGACACTTCCTGCTTATGGCATTTGGGTCTGGCGCCGAATTGGAAACTCAACTAGAGACGGCTAAACGATTGTCTTTGGGTAGAGATTCCGATTATTTTGAACCAGCGGCCCTTTTGAGCGAAACGATGCGCATGCTTAACAAGATGTGCGGTGATTTTAAACAATAGAAAGATTCTTTATGCCTAAACAACTACAAACTACAAACTACTCACTACCAACTAGCCAAAGTGGCCAGGCCATTATCATTGCCGTTCTTATAGTCGGTTTTTTGCTGTCGGTCGCCCTGACCCTCTCTTTACTTTTTATCCCTAAAATAAGGGCATCTTCGGAAATTAGTAAATCGTCTGCCGCCACTTATGCCGCCGAGAGCGGCTTGGAATGGTGTCTGTATGTTAACAGGCACGGTGATACCACCGCGCCGACTATGACTAACAGCGCGAATTACCAGAACGGCGAAGTCAGTCCTCCCGTTCCTTTAGTTTCCGCAGATTGTCTGGCCCCCCCGTTAAAAGTCCTCGGCACTTATCAAGGCATCTCCCGCTCGTTTGAGATTAGTTTTTAGATAAATTAAACTCTAGTGCTCTCGTGAGAGCGGGCGTCGGGGGCGGGGGATGGAAGGAGGTTATTGGATTGAACCTCGTTTCAGCTTAACTGTAGCTTCAAGGTTGAACTTTAGGGTTGACTTGCCGGCTGTGGACATCCTTTGCGTCAAGAGATTGCCGGGGTGTTATAATATATCTAGAGAATTTTGTTTTCGGGAAATATGACAAACCCAATCGGCGGTCTGATAGGCTGGCGAAAAGCTCTTCTGATTCCCCTTGCGATTATGGGGGGTGCTGTTTTGGTTGCGGTATTGATTTTCTACTATCCCCAATTTAAAAGACTGATTATCAAATCCGCCCCCGCCCCTAGGCCGGGGATAGAGATAATCACAACTGAGAGCGGCAAGCTGCCTCCAAATCTGCCCAAAGACATCGTTTTGGACAAAGACGCAAACATTTTGCGCGGCAGTTATACCCAATCTTTTGTGTTTTCGGAAGGCGGCGGGAGGATGTATCAGGTTCAATCAACCCTTGCTTTTACAACGGGCAAAAACACGGCTGATATTTACTCCCTGTATAACAGCTACTTAAAAAACGGCTGGGAAGGAATAACTTCTCTGGATAAGAATGGCATCAAACGACTTTCCGCCGTAAAAGGTCCTGACAAAATGACCGTTACCGTTAGTATTAATTCTCTGACCAATCAAACTACTGTGGATATATTCAATCTCCATATTGGTACCTGGGCGTCAATAAAAAAATCACCCTCGCCAAGCCCGACTCCCTCTCCGAGCAGGTAATATTAACCAATAAAAAAACGGCGGGTCGTCGCCACTCGTGAAACACGAGTAGCAACGCCCGCCTTTTAAGTTGAAGAACTGGTGGCCTACTGGATCCAAATCTTGTAGACCTTGCCCGGATTAGGCAGTCGGCCAAACCAGAGCCATTGTTCGCCCGGAGTTGCCTCGCAGGGAACACGGATATTGATCTGGTTCAGTCCGGCGAAACCCGGTGCCAGACCGGAAAAGAGAACATTGGCATCAGATCCGAAGATCTGGATCACCGGTGTCATCAGCGATGTTGCCAGCGGTGTGCCGGGAGCCGGTTCGCCATCGGTAACGGGCGGAAAGTTACTGCCGCCGCCGGTAGCCCAGAGGGTTATCACTTCGCACGCCCGCGCCTGTGTGAACATCGCGGGGTCGGCTCCGGGAATTGATACGCCCGGAGGGGCGATTAGTTGACCCGATTGATTGGTTATGATCGGGTTTTGCGTTTGGGCTCCATTGGGTTGGAACCCCGTGAATGTAAAGATGGCCAGCGTCTCCTCGGGCTTGGAGGAGATTTTGACCGAACCCTTCACTGCCAGCGCCGGAAGAGACGCTTTTTGGTCAACCGATACGACGACTTCGCAGACGGGGGAAGATGCGATACTTGGCACCACCCCATTGATCTGCCATAACTGTCCACCCTCCGCGCGAACCATCTGACCAGTGTTCACGAACAGGGGAGCGTCAACTCCGCAGATCGTAACCTTGGTCCCGCCGAGTTTCCTCGGCAGAGGCCAGGCCTTGGCGCTTTCGGCTGTCCCTAGGTTCTTCCCGAAAAGAGAGAAGATTGCCCCCGGAGCCAGCGGCTGATTGAGGTCGAATGAAGCGCCGTTGATAACGCCTTGAATCTCGGGAGGGGTCGGTGGCGGCTCAACTTGGCAGTTGAAACTGAATCGGTACCACCTGTCCGGTGAACCGTCGGCTTTCTGTGTGCCAACCTCCGCGTTGCATCCGTGAACGGCTATCAGATTGCTATCCAGCCGCTCAACCAGTCGGCCAAGGATTGAGTCCCCGACCTTGAGCAGGATCCTGATTCCGTTCCCTGGCTCGGAAGCCAACTGGAATCCTAGGGCGCTAATGGACTTTCCGTTGCTTTCCAGGAAAATCGGCAGCAACCGGATATGACCATTGTCAGCGATCCCTCCCACTACCGATACGAGGATTTGCGAGTCGCTTCCGACTATTTTCTCCAGTTTGCCATCTGTCAGCGAAATCAATCCGTTGGGATTGGTATATTGTGAGACCGAACTGCTGTTGCTATAGCGGATGAACAGCTTCTTGACCTCAAAGTTCTGGTCAAGGGCGCGAATTCTGACCGTCTCGCCAAACAACTGTTGTCCGCTGCGGAGAAAGACTTCGGTCTGTTTGGTGCTCTTGTTAAAGCGGAGAAGAGTTTGCCCCTCAAGGCCCCAGTTGCCCTGAATGAGGAAAACATTATCACCGTCCGCCCAAATACCGCCATTCCAGTATGTTGAAACATCTGAAACGCCTGTTGGTATGGGCGATTCAATGCGTAGATTCTGGAAGACCCCGCCGATGATCTCAAACAACCCTCTTACGCCATAACGGTCCCAGGTAACCTGCAGAAGGACAAATTCTCTGGTTCCATCCACGCTTGGCCAAACCTCGGAGATACTCGCTACCGTTACAGCCTTCGTGCCTGCAAAAAACGAAGGAACGCTAGCCTGTACGGAATCTCCTACGGCCGCGACCTTTTTCAGGGTCTGGTAGTCCTCAAGTTTCCACGCCATACACGTGTCATACGACGTGATAGAAACTCTGGAACCGTCCGGGTAGATTCGTACGGTGGGCTTGGGGCACGCCGAAGCAAAGTAGAGGGCTCTCTCTCCCAGTGTCAGTTTCGTCTGATAGGGAGATTGAGTCGGAGAATTTTTTGCAACCAGCTTTTGGCCGGAAGGCAATTCATTCTCCGAAATTATCCTCTGCGGCTGGGCGCATTGAGCGCTTCCGGCGGGGCATTGGTAGAGTGCGGTTTCGGTCAGAATGACCGTTCTGTTTTCCGCCGATTTAATGCTGATTACGGTTTCGCTGGGGAATTGGGACGTAACGTCCTCAACCCTGGCGATGCTGTCCTGGCTCGATGCGAGCGCAGTCAGACTTAGCAAGATCGCAAATACCTTGAAATTCATTGCGTTTCTCCTTGTAAAATAGCTCACTAACCTATTGTTAATTATACACTATTTTATGGGAAAAAGCAAGTAGTGGCGGGTGTTGATAAAAACCTTGGTTTTATTGGTTTAAAGGGTTTAAAATTAAAGATATCGGATAAGATTGAAATATGCTCCAATCCAAGATTTTTAAATACATTTTCTTAGCGGCAGTACCGCTTTTTGTTGTTGTCGGTTTTACTTTGATAAAAAGTAACACGGCGTATGGTGATGTAGAATGCGGCACTGCTGACGTGGGCTGCGGAGGCGAAGAGCAATATTGCTCGTTTTGTGTGGGCGATGATTGTCCGTGTTACTCGGTCTGCTTTACGTGTTTCGGGGGGACGGAACATCTCACGCATTATTGTGATTCAATAACCGGGGAATATTTGTATACCGTGCCAGGGGGGTGTGATAATATTCAGTGGTGTACCACACCGGCTTGTCCATCTACGGGCTGTTACAACGATGATGGTTGCGCGCCCGATGATGGATGCACCGATAATTACTGCGATCGTTCCGGGATAAGCAACCCGTGGGACCAAGGAACTTGCCGTTCAATAGATCTTTGTGGAGGCGGTGGTGGCGGAACGCCTACGCCCACGCCTAGCGTTGGCCCTAATTTTAATGTTGATATAGTTCAGGCATCAGGCGTTGTCAGTAAAGCGCAAGGAGAGATCGCCACTTATGATATAAATATTGCCCCGGGCAATAACTATAGCGGCACCGTTAGTTTAACGATTTCCGGCTGTCCTTCGGGAGCCACTTGCGGTTTTTCTCCTTCCTCCATCGTTTTTACCAACAATTCTCCCAATCCCGGCACGAGCGTTTTAACCGTGAGCAATACTGGCAGCATCACTCCCGCTGTTTATCCTTTTACTGTTACCGGTACCGATGTTACGCCAACGCCTGATTTAGTTGACTCCGATGGTAGCGATTTGACGATTACGCAATCCATGGCGGCCGTTTGCGACAATACTTGGCGGGATATGCCGAATCAAGATTTTGTAGATAACGGTAAGCTATCAGCGGCTCAAGACACCAGCGGGGTTTTCCTGTATTGGCCGCGCCGTTATCTTCCCTGGCCGGGCTATAGCGGGGGCTTCATTCAAAACAAATGCGCTTTCGGCGGAAGTGTTTGTGTTTGGCAAAGAAGCGAAATTCTTAAAAACGATTTTAATGGAAGCCTTGTTTATGCTCAAGACCCGAACAATATTTTTGTCAAGGCAAATCAGAACTGCGACACTTTCGGTTCCTGTTCCGGGCCCTTTAGTACTTGGAAATACGCAGTCGGTACGTGGACTGACTTGGGCGATATAGCCGAGCCCTGGAATACCCCGACATCCATTACCGACAAAGACGGCAGGTCCTGGCAATTTCAAACTGTGTGGGTGGGCGCAGCAATCAAGGCCCAATACAAATGCAGTTCTCCCGCCTGCACTTCATTAACTTACCGTCCGGCTACCTCTGGTTTTTCCACCAACCCCAATGGCCCCGCCCAAGCCAGTTTGTCTGTCGCCCCAAGCGCTACCTTCTATACTTTTATTGATTACGGCCAGCAGACCGATTCCATTATCGGGCCTTCTGTCGGTGGCAGTTATGCTTGTGCTTGGGACGGTGCCTGGATTGACACGGCGGGTAGATTCAGATGTACGGCTTCCGCTTCCATTGGTTCATATGCCTATACCACCGGCACTAATAATTATCCATATCCCAGCAGTAACATCTGCGCCAGCGGGCCGACAGCCATTGGCGCCTTAACTGTGGCGATAATCAATCAACCGCCCACCGTCCCAACGGCTTCTGTTACGGAGCCAAACTATTGCAGTTCTTTCGGCGCCTATGTCAACTGGACCTATTCCGACCCCGACGGCAACCCCCAGTCGGCTTATCAGGTGCAAATAGACGAGCAAGGGTCATTCGGCTCTCCCGAAATTGACACCGGCAAGATATCCGGCTCCGGCACCTCGTATTTTGCCAGTGGCGGCCTAGTTTTTAATATTACCTACAAAGCCCGCGTCCGCGTCTGGGATTCCCTTGACAGCATTTCCGGTTGGACCGAATCCCTTTCCTGGAAAACCCCGAAGCATGCCTATCCCTTTGTTGATTTCATTTATACCCCCTCAATTGACATTCCCGCCAAACAGCCGGTTCAATTTACCGACCAAACGATATTCTATGACGGCGGGGGAGGAACTAGGGTGTGGTCATGGCTGTTCGGAGACGGCGGCACGTCAAGCCAACAAAACCAATCCCATACCTACAATCTGCCCGGCCTTTACCAATCTTCTCTTACCGCTACCGATAAAGATAACTATTCCTGCTCCCGCACCAAGCCCGTTACCATCCAGTTGCCCGTACCAGTGTGGAAAGAGGTAAGTCCGAAATAGAGGGAGGAGTTAAAAAAATTGAATTAAAAACATCCCCGCCGCGGCGGGGATGTTTTTTGTTACCAATTTATTTTTCTCAACTTTGCGTGCGAACCGTCCAGAGATTTAAGATGCCTGATATCGGCAGCCGAAACCCCGATTTTTTTAGCAACTTTGATTTGGAATTTAATGCATTGTAGCTCCGCTTTTTGACTGGCGAATGCTTTTCGAGGCACCCGCCCCGCATGTTTGTTTTTGTAATCAGAATAAAGTTTTGAATGATATGCGTCATGAGCGATAGTTGAAGCATACCACCTTGATGATGCGAAAGCGGTTTTTGAGCCAACTTCGTATGTGGGTACTTTGGCGAATACGTTCATGCCGCTGGTCTTGTGGGCTTTGATTTTTTTAACATAGGGCAAAACCACATTCTTATAAATGCGATTTGACCTGGTTTTTAACAAGCCAAGCGCTCTTTTTGTTTGTGTGACAAATCGTTTATTCCCCCCAATGGTTATGCCATCCATTATGTTTTCTGCCTTATATTTTGCCATAGTTATAGATTTGGGGGCCGCTAGCAATCGCCAATGGCCCCCTTGCCAGCTTACGCCAGCGGTTTGAGTCTCGGCTCCCGCGGACGAGGCGGGTGCGGCCGGGGATCGCGAATCGGGTCATCTTTGCCCACAAAAAACACCACCTTTTGGCGCCGGTTGCGCTAATCATACGATACGTCTAAAAAACACCCTCGTCAATCTACCTACGCAAATTTACCCAAACAAAAAACCCAGCGGTGGCGCTGGGGCGGATTATTATTCTTGCTACTCGCATGAGTATCAAAATTTATCTGACTGCTAAGGTAACACCTTGCTGGCCGTTGATACTGCCAACCGCAAATATTACCGGAACCGCATTGTTCGGAATGATGCCATTCGGGATTCTGACGTTTACCTGTATAACACCGGCAACCAAGCCGGGAGCAGCCCCAGCGTAAAGAACTTCCGCAGGTACTCCGCCGATTTGCACCGAGACAGAGAGCAATGGTTTTGGAAACACATCGCTGGCTACCTTTCCGTCAATGCCAGGAGGACTCGTCTGTCCCTCGCCTGTGGCGTATAGGACTACGACGGAATTTCTAGGAGCGGGATTGCTCGCGGAGTTGATGGTCATATTCTCGTTTAAGATAGCGCCCTGTCCGCTTCCCGAAGAATTCAGAGTGAAAATTCCCGGAGCCGCAGACGCAACTCGCAAGGCAACCAGTTCAGATTTCAATCCTTTGTATTCAACTTGCGCTTGGGTAGTGGATTTGCCGGCAACGGCATAGGGCACGATAACACTGTTTTGATTCCGCAAGACATAAACCAGCGGCGCCGGAATGCCGTCAAATAAAACCCGGGTATCGGCGAGCAAGTTATCTACTAAACCAGCCGAAGTAAGGCGCATTGTGGTCAGAACTGGCGGGCCGATAGCCGAACCGAAGATAGTAATAATTTCGCCAGGCGCAACATCACCGCCTTGGAAGCCGGCTGCATTTACGACACCAGCGGCCGAAAACATCGGTTGTTGCAATTGTGGAGCAATGGCGATTTGACGAAGGAATATTACGTAAAACAGGAAAGATTGCGGTGGCGAATACACAATGTCAGAAATTGTATTTGTGGCGGTATCAATAATGGTGTCGGTAATTAAGTTATTGTTTAAACTGAACAGATGAACATTTTTCCCGTTAGGATTGACCGCCATAAACCCAACGGCATTAATAGTCGCAACGACCTTGGCGGATGCCAAGTCAATCACCGAAGTCCACATTTTAGCCATAATTCCGAGGGTATTTACGTATGCGTATTTGCCGTCAGGCGTGATTACCACCTGACCACCGATCCCGTCTAAATTAATATTCGCCGTTTTGGCGTTTGTAGCTGTGCTTATAACTTCCAAGCCGGTTGCGCCCACCAGGTAGATATTCTTCCCGTCCGGAGAAATAACGAACTGCGTGGAATAATTAACATTGATAGTATTCGCTACGGTATCAGTCGTAGTATCAATGACGCAAAACGATCTGGCGGAGACGCCGCAACCGGACACATACACGCGACTGTTGTCTGGCGCGACAGCTATTTTTGCGGGTTTACCCCCGACATTTATGGTGGAGACTGCGCGAGTATCCAAATTGATAACCCAGACAGTTCCGAGGGTTGGACCAGTTGCATATGCGAATCGTCCATCGTTGGAGACAGCTATCTCATTCTCGTCAGCGATGCTTCCGAGACGGATATTAGCCGCTAATTTATTAGTTTTGACGTCAATGATCAAGAGGTAATTTCCTGCCGCCACAATCGCGCGAGAACCGTCGGTAGTAATGGCAATGCCATTCGCCTTAGGAAAATCGGCTCCCGAAACGACTTCCGTCAAAGTATTATCGGCTAAATTAAGACGCATAACCGACGGCCCGCTGTCGTTGGTGATGACCATGGGATGTATTGTCATATAGGCAAACGATTGAGCGCTTATGGGAGCTAGACCCAACAAGAATAAGGCCGTTGCAAATAGAAATAACCGTTTCATCATTGGGTTTCCTCCCTTTTTGTAAAACAGCACGCCGTTTAATGGCAGGAATATCCTAATACGTTTACTGCTATTTGTCTAGGACACTGTTTTACACAAACAAAAAACCCAGCAGTAGTGCTGGGGCGGATTATCCAATATATCGGTAGACTTACTCTACTCCGAAATCGTAACCTGCTGCCAATTCACCATTGGCTGGGCAAAAGACATATTCGCCGACTATGAGGTCGTTTTCAAGTTTTAGCATATATTTTCCCGGCGCAATTTCTTTAGCTGAAAACTTTAATGTCTTTTTTTCATCAAAGCCCATATTCGGTCCGCCGATGCGCATACTGCCAACAATGGCCTCTCTGGTACGAGATTTTTTATCAAGACGAATTAATACATAATCTCTTGTTGGTTGTACATCCTCCGAAAGGTTAAACAAAAATTCCGGCCTTTTATTTTGGACTCTTACTTTAGCAGAGCTGCCGTAAAGAACTGCCCTAATTTTTGTTTTGAGGGCCCCCATTGTCATGGCCCCACCCATCACACCAAGCGTACCTATCTTTTGAGAAGTAAAAGCTGTTCTCATCAACCTGGTTAATTTACCTCCGTCTTCAACAAGATAAATTCCAACAGCTTTATCTACTTCGGGCAAACTGTTTGGTAGAGACCTTTCAATATTAGCAGGTACGGCTGGGGTTGGTGTCGTGACTGCCGGTGCTGCTGGTGCGGCGACTGGCTGAACCGTCGGATCCATCAGGAGCCGAATAATATTATCGCTGGCGCCGGCCTTCTTCAGCTGTAGAAGTTGTTCCGTGGTCAGGTCAAACGCCTTGTTATTCTTCTTGATTTTGGCGATGACCAGGTCTTCCGAAAGGCCGGCTTGAACGAGTTGGCAAACCTGCTCAACGGTCAGTTCATTTGCGGGCGGCTGGGGTTTGGCCTGTTGAACTGGCGCTGGCGCCGGTGTGGCCACGATTTTCTTTGCCGGCACGGCTTTCTTGACTGGCGCCGGCGCTGGAGCCGGAGCTTGGCAATAGGCAAGGGTAAACAGAGCAGTAGAAAGCAAAAGTAGCCGTTTCGTCATTGGGTTTCCTCCCTTTTTGTAAAACAACCCGCCACTTTTTGGCGACATAAACATCCTAACATACCTATAAGTATTTGTCTAGAGGGCGGATTTTTTAGGCAAATAAAAAACTACGCGCTACCTCCGGGTAGAAAAACTGCGTAGTTATGGAACAATATTTTGGCCTTGCCCGATGGCGATAGCATCCAGCGGCGCGTGATATGAACAGGTCGCGAAGGGAATTGCCGTGATTTCCAGTCCAATGATATCAAGATCATCCAGGGTATAGTTTGTGAAAAGCAGATTCACTATTTTCACGGCCTGCTCCAAACTGGATTGCGTTATGTTGAAAAAGATGCCTCGGGCGCCGTTTTTGGTTGTAACGCTTGTAGGGGATGACAGTAGCATAAGAGCGCCTAGCCCATCAGAGCGCGGACCCTTGTTAACGTACAAAGTGGCAAAAAGATTTTCCGTACTGGTTGGGAAAATGCTAAGAGTCAAACCGTTTGTAACCCCTTTCAGGGAAAATGCCGGATTAAGATGAAATTGTCCGCAGGCCGAATTAACCACCAACCCGTCTCCCGGCACGCCGGGGTTACCCTCCGTAAAAGATAGCCATGTTATTCCCTCTGCAACCGTGAAGCTCATTGCTTCGCTCCATGGCCCATCACCGCTATCATTTCGGGTCTGAATCCGCCATTGGGCTGCGCCGTTGGCCAGCGCTGTCGCGGGCGATACCGAACAAATTCCCGTTCCGGAGGCACAACCCGCCTCTTTTGCCGTGTACCATGCCTGGATTCTGCCCGCCTTAGTGCTGTCATTAACTTCCAGATAATACTGACTTGCCGTTAAAACCGCGCCCCAACTATAAGTTGGCGTGGATGTACTGACATATCCCGACGGAGAAATTAATATCGCCTTGTCGGCTGGGCGCTCAATGTTCAGCAAGTCATCTCTAATCCGTTCAAACAATAAAGGATCGCCGGGATTTTTACCCCTAACCATTTCTGAATGATTGTAGTCCGAAAAATATCGCGTTACGACCAAATGCCCCTCAAACTGGGCGCTACTAAGGGGGACGACGCCGTCATTCGCCAGATCAAATGCGCCGCCGAGAATCGTCGCGCCCCAGCAGTATTCCGACCAGCAACCGTCGCCGGGTGCGGTGGTGCCGCTATAAGCAATAATTTTTGAATCGTGAATCCGGTTTTGATTGAGGTCATCAAGCCAGAAATTCTTCTCGTCAGGATAGGAATTGTAATCCAGTAGGCCGTCATAATTATCCCAGCGTAAGTCAGACCTGTTCACCTGATCCCATGCCGGGCCGGAACTCCGGAACAGCCGTTCATAACCATCAATCACGGTTTTCCAACCAATACCAGCCCGCTGGTCCCGGGCCTGATCGTTTGCCAGCGGCGAGCCATGATGCGGCGTGGCGAGCGTAATGATTTTCAGCACCCTTTCCCCGAGCGCCTTCCCGCTAAACGCGCCGGAATCCTGCCGAAACGTCAGAGAGTTCCTCGCCACCAACCCGCCCATACTGTGGCCGACCAGAACGAAATTCTTGTTTCCGAAATTGTCCGGATCGTCCCGGTTCATTTTATCTATTACATCACATAGCGCGCCGCCCAAATTGGAGACACTTGCGGCGTTGCTGTAATAGGAAACAAGATACGGCTTGAAAATAGCTTTGAGCGCCGGGTTGCCATTGTGATAATTGAGGAAATTATCCCAAGCGTCAGCTTGCGGAGGCGCAAAAATATCACCCGCGTTAAGACCGTGGATCAAAATCAACGGCAATTTTTCTCCCAGCGGAGCCGTGTCTGCTTCCCGGATGCAAACCGGGGCGAGCAAAGAGCAGATATCATCAGCCCAAGCCGGCCGGGGGATCAAGAAGCACATTTGAATAGCGGCCAGAAGATAGTACATCAAACCCTTGCGAACAACCCAAGCTCTCCCACCCATCTTTACTCTCCTTTTACATTCAAAATTTAAGGTACTGCTGTGTCCTCGTTATACTACCCATTCCGATAAAAGTCAAGGCCGTCACCGGCTGGATTTAGGCCCCAAAAAGAGGTAGGATTAAGATATGGGAACCCCGGAAATAGTGGCTAAAAGAGAAAGCGATTCTAATATTGATTTGCACATTCACTCCCATTTTTCAGATGGCATTAACTCGCCAGAGGAAATTAGGGAGGAAGCAAGACAAGAAGGAGTAAAATTATTTTCAATTACCGATCACAACTATATCGGCGCGGATGCACGCCTCATAAAAGATGGCCAGAAAAAGTTTTCTTTTTTGCAGGGCATTGAGATATCTTCTCTGGATAGAGTTACCGATGAACCGCTTCACATTCTGGGGTATTCTTATAATTTTAATATTCCCCAGATAAATCGGTCGCTAGCTTCGGTTGTGGAAGGATATAATATTCGCGCAAAAAATATTATTGCGAAACTTAACGATAAGTTCAGCAGCGGCTTTGATTTTGAGGAGATTAAAAAGGAAACTCCGGCCGCGTTTGTGAGCAGGAATTTATTGGCAAAAAAACTCACAGAGTTCGTAGGCAACGGGATGATAATGACAGAGGCCTTGAACGAGGCCTTTATTGATGAAGACAATTCTTGGTTACCCGGCGCGGAAGATGTTATTGGATTAATACAAAATTGCGGCGGAATTGCGGTATTGGCACACCCGGGGAATATTCTAGAAAAGACGAGTATAGAAGAGTTAATCAAACGATTAGGCGCAGCGGGGCTAGGGGGCATTGAAGCGTTTTATCCCAAGCATAGCCCTAAAACGACGGGCGTCCTCATCAATTTGGCAAAAAAATATCAATTAATAATAACCGCGGGCAGCGATTGGCACGGCAGGAATTTTTCAGCATCTCCCTTGGGCATTAAAGTGCCCGCCTGGATATACGAGTCATGCATTATTTTTTTCAGTGACTTGAAAAGTAAAATCTTATTAAAAAAGAATGACCAAACAGGAAGCCCCCGGGCCTATGGCGGGGCAAGCTAAACAGAGGATAGAAAAGCTGAAAATGCTGATAACCAAATACCGGTATCATCGGCTGGTTTTGGATAAGCCGATCATTGAGGAATCGGTTGAGGATTCGCTCAAAAAAGAGCTTTTTGACTTGGAGCAGGAGTTCCCCGATTTGGTAACGCCCGACTCGCCGACCCAGCGCGTAGCCGGCAAGCCGCTCAAAAAGTTTGAGAAATTCACGCATCCCCAGAGAATGTTTTCATTCAATGACGCGTTTAGCGAAGAAGATATGAGCGATTGGGAGGAGCGATTGAAACGCCTTGACCCGCGAGCGGCGGAATCGGGTTATTATTGTGAGCTGAAAATTGACGGCTTGGCGATAGAGCTGGTTTACGAAAATGGCGTCCTGAAAATCGGGGCGACTCGCGGCGATGGTACGATAGGCGAAAACGTAACTCAAAATCTGAAAACAGTTGAGGCCATACCGCTTTCTCTTGACCGAAAATTTACAAGGGGCACCCTTGTTGTCCGGGGAGAGGTATTTTTAACTAAAAAAGAGTTTGAAAAGACGAACAAAGAGCAGAAAAAGAAAGGCGGGGCGGTTTATGCCAATCCTCGCAATCTGGCCGCCGGTTCCATACGCCAGCTTGATCCGAAAATCACCGCCGCGCGACGCCTTGACTCCTATGCCTACTCGTTGATCACGGACATGGGGCAGAAAGTTCACGAAGACGAACACAAGATCCTCAAAGAACTCGGTTTCAAGACCAACCCCCACAACAAATACTGCAAAAACTTAAAAGAGGTTCAGGAGTTCAGAGACTATTGGGAGAAGCATCGCGAGAACTTGAATTACGAAATAGACGGAATCGTTGTGATACTGAACGACAACAAAATATTTGCGAAGCTCGGCGTTGTCGGCAAGGCCCCGAGGGCGGCGATTGCCTATAAGTTTTCGCCGAGGGAATCAACGACCAAAGTCAGAGATATTATCGTCAGCGTTGGCAGAACGGGCGTGCTGACCCCGGTTGCGGTGCTGGAGCCGGTTGAGATAGGCGGAACGACGGTGTCCCGTGCCACCTTGCATAATGAAGACGAAATTCGCCGGCTGGAGGTAAGGATAGGGGATACGGTGGTCGTGGGCCGCGCCGGCGACGTTATCCCAGATGTTAAAAAAGTTTTGAAAGAATTGCGCACCGGCAAGGAAAGGATTTTTCACTTTCCGGCAAAATGCCCGGTATGCGGCGGACCGGTTAAAAGAGTGGAAGGAGAAGCCGCTCACAAATGTATTAATAAAAACTGCCCGGGTATAAAGCGCAGAGCCATTTACCATTTCGTTTCAAGGGGGGCAATGGATATAGAAGAAATAGGGCCGAAGACCATTGACCAGTTGATAGACGCCGGCCTGCTCAAAGACACAGCCGATTTTTATCTTCTCAAAAAAGAGGACTTGTTAAACCTTGAAAGGTTCGCTGAAAAATCAGCGGAGAACGCGGTCAATGCTGTTCAGTCCTGCAAAAAAATCCCTCTGGACAGGTTTATCTTTGCCCTCGGGATTCCTCATGTCGGTTCGGAAACCGCCCTGGATCTGGCCCGCCAGTTTGGAACATTAGAAAAACTTGGCAAGGTAAAGGAGGAAGATTTAAGAAAAGTCAGAGATATCGGCGGCGTGGTGGCGAAAAGCATCTATGAGTGGTTCCGCACGGAATACAATCAAAAACTTCTTAAAAAATTTGAAAAAGTCGGCGTGCGCGTATTAAAACAAGAAACATCGGAGAAGTCGTCAAAATTAAAAGGACTGACCTTTGTATTTACCGGCTCGCTGGATGCTCTCACCCGCGAACGGGCGGAAGAGATGGCGCGTGAAAATGGGGGAGACGTATCATCAAGCGTGGGAAAAGAAACCGATTATGTGGTCGCCGGCGAGGAACCCGGCTCCAAATACGATAGAGCCAAAAAACTCGGGGTTAAAATCCTTTCTGAAAAAGATTTCCTAAGTATGGTAAAGTAAATATATGAGCAGTATTACCGAAAAAGAAGTTGAGCATATTGCCGAACTGGCGAGGATAAAGCTGACCGAAAAAGAGCAAGACAAGATGACCAAGGAATTGGGCGCGATTTTGGGCTACATTGATAAACTAAAGGAGGTAGATACCGATGGCGTTGAGCCGATCGCCCATATTACGGGACTGACGGATATTTTCAGAAAAGACGATAATCCCAGAGGACCCGATTCGGAAAATATAAAACGCCTGATGGGACAGGCGCCAAGCGAGAAAAGCGGCTACGTAAAAGTTAAGAGCGTGTTTGAAGATTAGGCATGGAAAGTTCAGGTTATACAATTAAATCTGTCAAGCAAGGCCTTGAAAAAGGCGAGTTTTCGGTTGAGGAGATTTTCAAGGAATATCAGGAGCGAATAGAAAAAGAAAACCCGAAATTAAATGCTTATTTGTCGGTTTTTTCCGCCGAAGGCGGATCCGCCTTTGGCGGAGATTTAGAAACCAATATTTTGGCTGGAATACCGTGCGCGATTAAAGATAATATCTTGATTAGCGGCGAAAAATGTACTGCCGGTTCAAAGATTTTGAAAAACTATGTCGCGCCCTATGATGCGACGGTCATTACCAAACTGAAAAAAGCTGGTACGGTTTTTTTGGGGAAAACAAATTTGGACGAATTTGCGATGGGCTCAACCGGGGAAAACTCCGCTTTCGGGCCGACGCTGAACCCACACGACCATACAAGAGTTGCCGGAGGTTCTTCAGCCGGCTCCGGCGCGGCCGTCGTCGCCGACCTTGCGGTTTTCGCCCTCGGTTCCGATACCGGCGGTTCAATCCGCGCTCCGGCGTCTTTTTGCGGTGTTGTGGGGCTGAAGCCGACCTATGGCGCGGTTTCCCGCTTCGGGCTGATAGCAATGGCGTCAAGTTTTGACCAAATAGGCCCAATTACCAAAAACGTAGAAGATGCGGCTATCGTTTTGAACGCAATTGCCGGCCATGACCCTCTTGATTCCACTTCTGTGCCGAGAGACATTCCCGATTACACCGCCGGTCTCGGTAAACCGATAAAAGGATTAAAAATCGGGATTCCAAAAGAATTTATGAGCGAAGGCCTGAATCCCGAGATCAACGACTTAATTCAAAAGGCGTTTTCGGAATTAGAATCACTCGGAGCCCATGTTGACGAAATCAGTTTGCCAATGACCGATTACGCTTTAGCCGCTTATTATATAATCGTTCCGGCGGAAATATCGGCGAATCTTGCCAGATATGACGGTATAAAATACGGCCTTTCGGTACAGGAGGGCAAAAACCTCCTTGATGTTTATTTGAAATCCAGAGCCGAAGGACTTGGCGATGAAGTGAAAAGGCGCATTATGCTTGGTACATATACTCTTTCAGCCGGATACTACGACGCCTATTATCTTAGGGCACAAAAAGTCAGAGCTTTGATAAAGCAGGATTTTGAGAAAATTTTTGAAAAATATGATGCGGTAGTCGGCCCCACTATGTCTACGATTGCGCCAAAACTTGGCGAGTTAAGCGACCCGCTTTCGGCATATGCGGCCGACATCTACACCGTACAAGTTAACATCGCCGGATTGCCGGCCATTTCGGTGCCCTGCGGATTTGTAGAAAAGGACGGCGTTAAAATGCCCGCAGGACTGCAAATAATAGGAAAACATTTTGACGAAGGAAAAATTCTCCAAATCGCCCACGCGTACGAACAGGTTAGAGATAATTAACTATGCCGATGGAAATTCCTACAATACCCGGTCTCACTAACCAGCCACAGATAAAATTTGGGTCAGATTTAAGTCCTTTGCTTGCTCAATCCTACGATGCCGTCGCTAAATATTTTCACAGCCCTGAATTTTTTGGCCTGTTCGGGACCGTCAAAACGGTCCTGATGGTTTTATCAATTATTTTCGCGGCGATACTGGTGATAATAGTGATAAAAATGGGCAGTTTGATTAAGGAAGAAATAACCGAACTGAAAGCAGGGCTAGTCCCGCCCAAAGAAACGGCCGGCGCTTCCGACAATCGCTGGCAAGAGATAAAGAGCCACGTTAATTCGTTTAAGGAATCAGAATGGAAATTTGCCGTCATTGAAGCGGACAAACTGGTTGATGACACATTAAAATCCGCCGGCTTTGCCGGGGAGTCAATGGGGGAGCGTCTGATGCTCATAAAACCGGACCAGCTTTTGAATTTGCAGTATCTCTGGGACGCCCACAAACTGCGCAACCTGCTCGTTCACGATGTTAATTATCAGATGACTCACCGTCAAGCGATTTGGGCCATTGAAGCGTTTGAAAACGTGTTGCGCGAACTGGAAGCTCTTTCGTGAGCTTGCCTTCGCAACCCCCCTGATTTTTCTTCCGGTATCATGCCTTCCTGCAAATTATCCTCGTTGAGCTATTGTTTCTAAGAAATATGCGGTTATCCATTCCTGCTTCGCGACCCGCATATTTCAAGAAACAATCACGCTCAACTCGTCAATTTGTTTACCCCGTAGCGAAGCTTCGCTTCTGCTACTGGGGCTAGTCGGCAGATAAGTCAGAAAAATCAGAGGGGTTGCTACAAAACTTGACCGTGTTGCAGTTTGCTTAGAGGTCGAACCTCTAAGTAGCGGTGCTATAAAGGCATGCTCGCCAGATTCCTGGAAACAAAAAAAGCGGCCACGGACCGCTGGATTGATAGAGCTGAAGGATAATTTTAAAAACAAAAAACCCCTTTCGAGTTGCCACATTCGCCTAGGACGAAGGGTCTCGCGCCTCATGCCTACGGCGCTTAGAAGGGGTTTTGGGTTTTGCGTCGGTCGCTTACGCGACTAACGGAGAAAACGAACTTTTCGGGAGGCGACAGAGCGCCTGCCTAGCCCTAATATCTTACTTGTTCCGACAACTAAGGCCGGACTGTGAGCGGGGTTCGTAATCTTGTGAAAAGAGCGCGGCCGAGAGGAGAAGGGGCGCCGCATCCGGTCAGGCCCGGCGACGCACAGGTGTGCTTGTTCGCCAGCCCCTTGCCTCGGATGTCCCCTTACCTCCTCTCAGCCTGTTTCAAGTATAGCATAGTGGCCTAGGTATTGTCAAGTGTTTTTAACAAAATCCACAAAAATCCCTTATTTTAAGCCATTTTTAGCAATATTTTCTTTGGAATACCATTTGCATTAAGCGACCCCTCCCTAATTTTCTCTATATGGGCGAGCAGGCAAGAAATTTGAACATTTAAGTCAGAGCGACCCCCTATCTAAGAAATTTTCAGAGAGGACTTTGGTAACAAATAAGCGAGTGAGTAGCGGGAGACCGAGACCG
>ERZ1292629.690-Hain-H43-01um-R1-690-length-37249-cov-9_pt1 | contig 37249 bp, 55 predicted proteins | sample MGYA00564399_ERZ1292629 | MGnify/ENA primary metagenome ERZ1292629 (study PRJEB36523, sample SAMEA6512636) | groundwater metagenome | collected 2019-01-08 | study: AquaDiva: Metagenomics assemblies of 32 groundwater samples
ATGTTCAATCAAATAAGAAACCTAATGCCTAATTTTTAGGGAATTTTGGAAATTAAATATGGGTTCGGCAACTGCCGTAGTTTTAGCTAAAAAAGGAGCGATTGTTCATATGGTTTCTAAAACTCTTGAAAAGTTAGCCGATCTCAAAGATTATATCTCTTCTTTAACAAATGCACCAGAAAGAATAGAATATTCTGCTATAGATTTAATGGATGCAAAAAAATCTAAGGATTTTATAAACCATCTTCCACGAGATAATCTTTTATATTGGTTTCATTGCGTAGGTCTTAGTTCCGGAAGTTATAAATTGCCTGGAAGCGGAAATAGATGGCTTCCATTTGAAGAGATAACAAACGAGCATTTTGAAACTGAAGTAATGCCTCTTTGGATTTCAACGATGAATATGGCAAAAGCAATAGTTCCTAGGATGAGAGAACAAGGGCATGGAAAAGCCGTTTTAATTTCTTCTATGAGTGCCACTAGAAGCTATATCTATGGCGCCTCACACTGTCCTGCGGAAGGGGCAATGGATAGATTAGCAAATACGCTTACTTTGGAATTGTACAAAGAAAATATTTGGATAACTACTCTAAGAGCCGGAGCAATAGATACTGGAACTTATGATGCTCAAGATGTTCAGGATTCAATAAAAAAAATATGTTTAGAATATGGATGTGACTGGAACGCTGGGCTTAAACTTGCACCACCTAGTAGTGTTGGTGAAATCGTTGCTTGTGTTTTTGCTTCCAATGCACATATCCCCGGAATATCTCTTGTTTCGCAAGGACAACTTCCGCATGAAAGTTCATAAAATGACAAAACTTTATTGTTTTCCGAAAAATTATTAAATAGATATCCCTTACAGGAAGTGAGGTGATAGATGGAATATACTCTTAAATTTGGAAAGAAGTTTGACAGAGAATTTTCAAAGATTGATAAGTCCGTTTCAGAGCAAATTGTTAAAAAACTAAAAATATTAAAGGAGAATCCTAAAAGCATTGGAAAGTCTTTAATGTACACTCATCCCCCCTTATGGGAATTTAAAGTAGAATCATTTAGAATATTCTACCTTATCCAGGAGAATATGCAAGAGGCATGGCTTTTATCAGTAAAACATAAAGACGAATGTGATAACTATATTAAAAAAGGATATTCACAAGACTTTAAAGAATTTTAACTTTATGCCTATTTTCAAACTCTTTTTCAGTTATGAAATTTCCAGCACTTATTTCCCTAGCTTCTTCATGTAATTCCATCATCAATCGCTTATTCATTAAAATGGTCAAGTTTTCAACCATCTCTTTTAAATTATTTACATCGCTTCGCAATTGCACAATTTCTCTCATTTGTTCCATCTCCAAGATACAAGATTGAGGCTTTTATATTTTTCGATAGACAAGTTTTTATTTGGTTCTTCCTAAACCTGCGTTTAAGAATGATTATACTCAATTGTAATTTGCCCCAAATTATAATTAAACAATAGAGTGCTATTTTTGAAATAAAAATAATTCTAATCTGCTCTTGCGCTACGCTTAAACAATCGCCATCAACGTTACGCCGTTCGACGTATAATCTCGCTTAAACGTAATTAACGAATAGTTCTAAGTTTAGGGTTTGCTTTACCCCCGACCACCCGCCCCTACTTGGAGAGGGCACTTTGAAAATGCAAATCAGACAGCAGAAATTTGAAGAAGTTTAACTATCTTTAATTTTTCATCTTAATTATTCGGGCTTCTTGCCAGAACTCATACAGTGGACTAATGGTCATTCCGGATAAGAAGAACCAAATATATTCTCCAAGAGGTATTCCTAAAAATAAGGAAGCAAACCATACCTCTTTTAGATACCAAAATCTATGGAAATAATCTGGAAGAACAAAAAAAAGAACAAAATAAACTAAGATGCCAATCACTAACATTAAGACTCCGCTAATAAGAGAAGGCTTAATCAAATCTTTTCTTTTAAACCAGATGAAAAACGTTGGAACAAGAAATGTAATAAGCGAGGAGTAGAAAGAGTTAAATTTTAATAAATAAAAACTTCCAAAGAATAAGAAACAAATTGCAAGAGAATTGAGAATGCAGTAGAAAATTAAATGACTTCTCTTTGAATTTCGAACTCTAATCTTTTTACTATAAATCTCTTCATAAATAACAGCTGCTATGCCTCCAATGAACATACCAATCAAAAAATCCTCAATTCCTACGGCTGTGCCTGTTAAAGTCATTGGTTTCCACCAGTCTTTCAAATAAATATACTGCGAAACTATTCCAGCGATTCCAAAGACAAAACTCACAAAAAGCATTTCTTTACGCAAATCTTTTCTATGGATGTATAAAGCAAGCCAAATAAAGAAGAAAATAAGTGTCCAAATGGAATAAAAATACCTCTCTATCATCTTTAGGTGAGTAAATTCTGCTTTAAAAATTATTCTGCGAGACAAAAAACCAAAGTGCCCTCTCAGATATTCCCACCATCCTAAACCCTAAAATAGTTCGTTAATCACGCTCAAACTAATTTTGGAATAAATATTGAAGCACTCGAGGGCTTTCGTAGCCATCTCGAGCCTTCCAAGGTCTCTTAATCACAAGTAAACGATAACTGCTTTAATTTGTCCCAAATTATTTTATTTCGTATAAAAACAGCAGTCAGTCTAACTTTATTCTTATAATAATAAATTGGAATAAAGTTCGTTTACAACGTACGATTAGACGAAAATGACTTCTGCCTGAAATATCATAATTATAGATAGCAGGTAAACATACACTCTTTTTTCTGTCGCTCCACTTAAACGTCTCTGAAAAAACATTGCGCTGTTCAGCGCATAATCTTGTTTAAGCGAAATTACCTCGTAAATATGTTAGACGAAATTTGTTTTACCCGCGCAATAGGAGAAATTGTTGCCAATACGAACGTGAGCCACCTTACGAGTGGCTTCGCCACAGATAGTCTGCTTCGCAGAAAATTCATAATTTATTTTAAAAGTCCAAATATGTGCCCGCCATATTCGCTACCTGAATGGTCATTAATCCCTCTGAAACAACCTCCAATCTCCAAGCGATTACGATAAGATTCTCCACGTTGTTGCAAAGCCCAGCAATTATCGCTTCCGATACCTATTGTAATAATACCTCCATTGTATTTTTATAAGTAAAAGTTACCTTATCTATCTGTCCTATTGGAGGGGTTCACTCCAACCTGTAAGCTATAAACCTTGCAGTTATTCATATCCAAAAATTCCCTAAAAAAATTAATTTGCCTCTATTTTTATAGAAACAGGAAGTTTGCTTAACACATCACTTAATTCTCCTGCTCTCTTCTTAAAATTAAATATTCCTATTCCATATAATTTATCATCATCTTCATACTTAAACAGAACAATATCTTCAGATATATGTTCGCCATAATCTGCACGAGGCTCACCTACAAAAATCTCTAAATAATCTGCTTCTTCATCGTAGTGCATTTCCATTTTTCTTGTCATATCGTCACATATGCCTCACAAAGTAGGCAGTCAATATAAAACCATGATTGTTTAAATACTTAACTACGACTTGTAAATATTTTGCTTTTTCGCTTCTATTTTTATGATAAGTATAATAGTCATATAACTTGCCTACTTCACGAGATATAATTTTCAAGGGAGTTACTAATGTCTCTTCAATTTCAGATATATGATTTTCCATACCTTTATGACAAACAACATGTCTCCATTGTTCTTTTGTCAATCTAATTCTTCTTCCTGTTTTATCAATCACCTCAAATATATTATCTATTTCCATTCCTCATTATAATTTTTCAATCTTAATAAATTTATTGTGCTAAAACTTTATTAAACTTTCACAGAATAATAAACCAATTATTGTATTCCAAACTTCTGCAAAACGCCAGCAGGGTCCTTATAATACTCGTTAATAACTTGCCCAACTTCCTCAAAACTCATTATCTTCTTTTTATACATCTCCTGTAAGACTTTCGCTCTTAATACCCATTCTCTTTGAAGTGCCATCAAATCTAATCCTTGTTGTTTCGCTATCCTTTCAAAAACCTTACTCTGTTTCTTGAAGAAAAATTGATTTTTATAAGGGTCCCAAGACATGGGGGTGTTAACAACTGCTTGCCCATCCTGATTAACATCCACAATCTCAACAATTTCTTTTACTTTTCTAGATTCTTTCCCTCCAACATTTACATGGGTAACAACTGCAACGCAGTCCAAAGAATTAATCAAAGTAGGAGAAAGACTTATTGGAGGAGTTTGAAGTCTTCTAATCAAAGTATCAACAGACTCTGCATGCATAGTACTCATAGAAGAGTGTCCAGAAGCCATTCCCTGAAATAATACCGATGCTTCCTGTCCTCTAACTTCTCCAACAATCAAATAATCTGGGTTTTGTCTAAATGAACTTTTTAGTAAAGAAAACAAATCTATTTCTCCCACCTTGCCCACCCCAATCGAAGGTCTAGCAACAGCAGGCAACCAATTTTCTCTAGGCAAATTTATTTCCCTAGTGTCTTCCAATGAAACGACCCTCGCCTCAGGAGGAATAAAGAATGCAATTGCATTAAGCAAAGTAGTCTTACCACTTCCAGTACCTCCCGTAATCAATATACTAGACTTATACTGCAGCAATATCCAAAAGTAAGCTAGCATCTCAGGGCTCATAGTTTCATTAGCTAATATCTGAATTGGCGTCCAAGGAATCTTAGTGAATTTTCTTATAGTAAATGTTGGTCCTTTAGACGTAACATCTTTAGTATAAGAAGCATTTATTCTACTTCCATCTGGCAAAGTTCCATCTAACAAAGGTTGAGCATATGAAATATATCTTCCAGTTTTTTGTGCTAATTTTTCTACAAAACTAGCAAGTTCATCCACATTTCTAAATTTAATATTTGTTCTCATATTTCTATACATTCTATGGATAAGATAAACCGGAGTATCAATTCCATTGCATTCTATATCTTCAATATAATAGTCCTTCATTAAGGGTTCAATACTTTGTAATCCTATAAAATCCCTAAACAGATAATAAAACATCTTCGAATATGATTGTTCCGAAACTTTCAAATCCAGTTCTTCAATAATTATCCTTGCAGTTTTGTCAACATATTCACTTGTAGATTCAACAGTTTTCTCAATAGCTACATTAACATTAATTACTTCATACATTGCCTCTTCAATCCTATCCAATATCTCTTTCTCTCCAGGAGTAAGCATAGGTTCTTCCAAGTCATATACTAATTCTCTTAGATTAGTATCCCAATATATATGGGCAGAAGCATAAGGTGCAATAAGCATATATCTAATATCTATCTTAGTCTTATCATCCAGCTTAGGCAATGCAGGAATTTTAGGATTTAAATTAATTGGCACGCTCATTTTGTTTATATAACAATACTCTCTATTTAAAATTTGCCTAATTAAGAGAGACGACAATTTGATTTTTACCACTTGCTGTTCCATTATGGTATACCCAAATTCGATATCCTACTGCCGAAGGAGGAAGTGAGAGTATGGCACCATCTTCGGTAGCAATATCGGTATTATTAGAGTTATAATTCAAATCTAACCTGGTAGAATACTTCTTGGTCTCTTGACTAGTCTTTACAACAACTCCCTTTTGATTTATTGGAATTCCAACTTCAGAATAAGGCTTACTTAATTCTTTTAATATAAAATAAACATTCTCCGAACTCCCATTAAAAATCAATTCCCCCGTCTTAAAGTTAATATCATAACTTCTTCTATTTCCTGGACCTGCACTAGCAACAGCATTTATCAAAGAGTCAAGTTGTCTCATAGAATTAATACTTTGCTCAATTACTATTTTTTCTTGGTAAGAAGTTATCTTAGGCAAGGCATAAGTTAAAACCATTGCAATTATAGCTAATCCAATCAAAGTATACAACGTGGTTTCAATCCAGACTTGTCCTTTTTTATATTTCATGTTAACAGTTAAACAAAGTTATTTTATCATTAACTGCTTCACACACTCTCCCATTTTGCAGTGCAGTTCTTAATTCAGCAGAAGAGTAATTTACACTTCCAGTATAATATGCATATGTCAAAGATTCCCCACTTTTTGGAAGCGTTATACTTTCTGAACCATTATACATCTTTAAACTAGCAAATCCCTCTTTTCTAACCTTTATCACTTTAGACTCTCCCCCTCCAAAAATAACAACATCAAATCCTGCAATCTTACTTTCATCAACATTATTTGCTTTAACCGAAAAAGTGGCATTAACCCCTGAATTCAAACAATTTAATTCAAAAGTCTCATCAAACTGGTATATTCCCTCCATCCCAACACATTCACTACTTTTACTTAAACTCTCTTTCACAAAAGGAATAACAAACGAAGCAAGAAGTCCAACTGCAGCAACGGTAATCATCAGAATTAATACAGTCTCAACAACTCCCGACAAACCTCTCTTTTCCATTTTAAATCACTCCAACAGTTTTTCCAAAAGAGTTATCGCAAGTGAATGGAACATTATCTTTTCCTCTCTGAGCAAGAATTACCGGAACAACTAGAACATTCTTTCCCGAGGCAAGAGCATCCGTACTTCCTTCACAACTCTCTCCATTTCTTATAGTTATAGGATAATTATTATCTAAGCAAGTAAAATCACTTAAATTAGTTATACTAGCCACTTCCTGCGAAAATAACTTAAATCCATAAATTGGGACATTCCCTCTATTAACTGCACTAACATTTCCGTCCCTTAATATTTCAATGTCAAAATTAGTATTTTCACAAGATCTCTCGACTGGTTCATTAAATTTCAAATATCTTTCTGCGATTGTTCCCTTTGCCCACATAAATATTAATGCTGCAATAATAACTGCCATAGAAACCAATAGCACCGTTGCAATAACTGGTGACAATCCCTTTTTATTCATACATTTTACAATCTTCAGGCATTTAAAAACTTCACCTTTTTATTGATTAATTAATTCAATAGCACGTAATTAACTTCTTACTTTTACTTTACGTTCAATTTTCCTTATAAATTATCTCCTTAGTAGAATCAATAAACTCAACACATAACTTTTCTATCTTTTCAAGTTGTTTTTCATCACTAACTTCCAGATTAATACCATATGTATAATTTTCTCTAAGTTCAATTATACTTTGTTCATGACTATTTTCATCTTCATCATATTTCATAAAATCAATGATATCCTTATTAATTGATATCTTGCCTTGTTCTTGTAAATTTTCTATTAAAGCAATAGTACAAGTCTGATTTTTAGATTCATATCCATATTTTGTTGCAATCGCCAAAAAACAATGATACAGGGAACTCTGTTGATTTTATCATGTTTAGTACAGAGTTCCCTGTCCAGAGAATTCTGCGAAAGAGCGACACGATTATCAGAATTCTCTGTAAATAGTATAGAAACCAGCAGTTATAGACCAATCTGAAAACTTATTTTTTCTAAGAAGATGGAATACCTCTAAATTATGTCTTGCCTTCTGCAGATAACCAAAAGCAAGTTTTTTATCTGGCTCGAACTTCAACAAACCCCTATGTCGAATCTTCTTTTTTTGAGCTTTGCATTCTTCAACTTCTCTTCCTGCTTTTTTTAAGCACCAATCCAGATGTTTAGAAGCCTGTGAATCCATTTACAACCCCCATATAGTTGTCATATCCACATAAAACAATGGCAGTTTTAACTATTTCAATCATAGCTTTATTATTCTCTTTTATATTTTTTACCAAATCTTCTTTTATTGCTTTAATTACATGAATCTTTTTTGGCAGTACTTTCTGAATTTGTTCAAGTTTCTTACCTACTTCACGAAAATCTTTTTTTTCAATCACTATAAATATATCTATATCTTTCGCATTAGCATAATTCCTTGATGCAGACCCATAAAACAATAAAATTCTGCCCTTTTTATATAATAACTTAAATTCATCCTTCCATCGAGAGTATTTACTTGCTTCGTTTATTAAAGCAAATGCGATTAGTTTTTGTACAAACTCTTCCTTTATATCAATCTTATAAACAATTGATTTCCCAATCTTTTTACTCAAGAGAATATTGTTTTTTTCAAACCTCTTTAAGAGTTTCATAGTTCCAACTTGAGTCATCGCAAGCTCTTTACTCAAAGAATTCGCATTATAATAATTAGCAACATCCTTATAGATGATTAATAATGCCTCCTGTTCTTTCCTTGTTAGCTCGATCATGGTACAACTCTAAGTTATGATATCATAACTCTAAGTTAATATTTAAACTTTTCTATCAAACATTTTAGGGGTTCATGTTACATACATGTTCAAGTCAATTATCCTTCAACATTTTTCTTACTTATAAATTCAAAAGCAGAATACGCTCCAGTACAGGCATCTGCAACTCCAGTAATTGCCTGCTTAAAATGCTTATCCGTAACATCCCCCGCCGCAAAGACTCCTGGAATATTAGTTTCAGAATTTTTATGATTAATTATAATTTCTTCCTTCTCATTCAATTTAACGCCTAGCTTTTTAGCTAATTCCGATAAGACTATATGTCCTATCGCAACAAAAACTCCATTCAACTCTAATTCCTTTTTCCCATTATACTCTCTATCCAAAATCACGCTTCTAACAATTTTATCTCCTTTAACTTCTAAAACATTAGCATTATTTATCACTTCAATTTTAGGATTACTCTCAACTCTCTTAAGATTAACTGGCTCAGGTCTTATTTTTTCTCGTCTATAAATAATATAAACTTTCTTTGCCTGTTCAGCTAATACCAATGCATCTTTTGCGGCACTGTCGCTTCCCCCTATCACTGCCACAACTTTATTTCTATACAATGGAGCATCGCAATTATGAACTATAAAATTTTTTGCAACATAGCTGCTATTATTTTCAATAGCCAAACTTAAAACTTCTCCAATATATTTCTCTTTTTTTATTTCTCTAATTGGTAAAACCGCCATATTTTCATTAATCCATGCATGATTTGTACTAAACTGTCTAGTTTTCAATAGGGGATGAGAAAATTCTAAGATAGAACTCATCTTTTCCAAAAACTGCCCACCAACACTAAGGTGATATTTATCATGAGTAAATGAAACATCTCTTCCTGCGATTTGATGCGGTTTTAGATTAAGTTTTTCTTTATCTCTTTTTTGTAAAGAACAAATTATCCCCAGTCTCAAGAGAATATCTCTAACTTGATACGCCAGCTTTCTAGAATTTGTCACAAGACAAAAATCTTTTTCTCTTGAGCAACCATCTCCCCGCCATAATCCCATTATTAATTCTTTTTGTTTTTCCTCCGGTAAATGCATAATAAACTGAGGCAATCTTTTCATATATGAGTATTTATCAAATAATACTTTAAATAAATCGCACACCATTTTAGAATATAAACTAACAATCCCCACATTATCTTTATAACTTATGCGAGGTTCCAAACCGAAAGATTCTTTGATTATCTTTGCAACATCATTAATATATTCTTGTTCATCTTTTGCGAAATAAAATCGAAGTTCATGTCTAACTGCACTTCCCTCCGCCAAGTAATATCCAAACAATCGCATAATATTTTTATTAAGGATTATTCGGTTGTTAATAAGCTTTGAAGTCCACGTTCTTTTATGAGGTATAACTTTATCCTCATATGCTCTAAGTTCTAAATAATCTGATAAATTAATATACTCTTTGTCCTCTGTTTTTTTAATAATTGGGTACACAACACAATCGTTTAAATTCAAATCTTTTGCTTCCTTCCAAGTAGGTTCTCCAAACTTAAAATCTTCTAGATATCTACTTCCAACTCCTTTTTTAACTTGCACAGTCAACACTGGATGTTCTGGAGTTAGTTTTGTAGTTTCAACAAAAAATCTTGGCTTAATACCAATTAATTCTCCATCATATTCTCTTTTACTAAATCCTCCAATGCTTTGATAACTACCATCGCCGGTCAATACGCTCGTGGAAGGAGTAACATTTTCAATTGGGATAATATTACTGTTTGTAATAATCTCTTCTCCTGGGGGCTGACACAAAGCACAATAATTTACTCCCTTATTTTCAAACTCTTGTCCCCCTTTAACTTCAAGTTTCTTCCATTTTGTCCCAGTTGCAAACAATATCGTCTTTCCAAAATATTCCTCTTTTTCAGTTTCAACATTAAATATTCCCTTATTCTCTTTAACGTTCATAACCTTCTCTTCTCTAATATCAACCAAATCATATGACTTTGCGTGTTTTCTAATGTTTTCAGCTAGTTCATTTCCACTTATACTAGTAAATCCAGGATAATTTTCCACAAGATTAGTAGTAGTTATAACTCCTCCAATAGGCATCTCGCTTCCCGAACTCTTTCCCAAACATAAAGTTTTCAATCCCAGTCTAGCAGCATACATCGCCCCAGAAAGTCCAGCAACTCCAGCCCCAATAATAATCAAATCAAACTCATTTTTCTTTGCCATAACTAATCGGGATTAATTAGGTTTTTATATATTTACATTCACTCTATTTAATGGAAAAACAGTTATTAGATTATCTAAAAAGATATAACCTTCAATACGAAGAATATAAACATCCGCCCATATTCACAGTTGCAGAAGGAAAAGAACTAAAAAAAGATATTCCTGCTCTCTGTTCTAAGAATTTATTTCTCAAAGATAATAATTCTAATTTTTATCTTGTTTGTATGCCCTGTGAAAAGAGACTTGACATAAAATCGCTTCAAAAAACTTTTGGAGTCAAAAAGCTCAAGTTCGGAACTCCTGAAGAGCTAAAGGAACATCTAAACATAACTCCCGGAAGTGTTTCTTTATTTTGCATGATACATTCAACTCATGTAAATTTAATAATTGATAAAGAACTTTGGGAGGTAGATTTTTCTGGCTATCATCCAAATGAAAATACTTCCACATTAGTCCTTTCTAAAGAAAATATAAAAAGATTTTGCGATTCTCTTTCAATAAAATATCAAATAATTTTGTTATAATGAATAAAATCCCAGCATTTCTATTTGCTATAATTCTCACAGCATTAATCGCAAATTCAATCCATTTAGTTCACATATTTCACCCACCGCAAAACCAAGAATTATCTATAGTTGCAAGAGTAATAGACGGAGATACTCTAGAATTAGAGGATGGAAGTAAAGTGAGACTTCTTAATATAAACTCCCCTGAAAAGTCAAATCCTCTTTACAAAAAAGCATTTCTATTTCTGAAAGAATATGAAGGACTTCCAATTAAATTAGAGGTTACTGGGCAAGATAAATACGGAAGAAGACTAGCAAGAATTTATTCTCCAGATAACTTATATCTTAATCTAGAAAGCATTAAACTTGGGCTTTCATCAAAATTCCTAGTTCAAGATGATGAATTATCTCTCTTCTCAAAGTCAGAGGAAAAAGCAATTAAAGAAGGGATAGGCATCTGGGAGCATTCAGAATATTATTCTTGCATAACTTCCCAAATAAATCCCCAAGAGGAAATAGTAACTCTTTCTTCAACCTGTGGAGAATTAAATCTTCTCAATTTCTCTCTCAAAGACGAAAGTAGAAAAGAATATCTTTTCCACATTCAATTGTCCTCCCCAGTCACATTGCATTCCAGCATAGGCAAAGACAATGCCACAGACATTTTCTGGAATCAAAAAGATAACGTCTGGAATAACGATAGAGACACATTATATCTCTTTGACAATTTGGGGAAGTTGGTTATTTCTAACCCATACGGTTATTAATCAACAAAATATTAAAATTTTCAGCAGGAAGGAAATACCCTATTTTCAAAATTAAATCAATAAGACATAATTAGCAGATAATTACCATATCTTTCAGTATTTTTTGAAGAATGGTGCATCAAACTATCAAGTTTAACTCTTCATCTATCCTAAATTCTTCTTCCGAAGATTTTAAATATCCCTCTCTTTTTGAATTAAAATGAAACCAATTCAAGTAAGATTTATCATGGAAATTCTTGGACGTCCTCCAGAGCATGTCTCCGAAGCACTAAGGCTTCTAGTAACTCAAATAAAAACAGAACAAGGAGTAAAGTTAATCGAAGAAGTTCATCATCCTCCTGTTGAAGTCAAAGACTCTAAAGACTTATACACAACATTCGCAGAAGTAGTTATTGAAGTTCCTAACCTTGGCAGAATCACTGACTTAATGTTCAAATATCTACCCTCAAATGTAGAAATCCTTAGCCCAGAGGAAGTAACATTTTCTAATGTAGACATGAGTATGCTTGCAAGTTCTATTACTCAAAGAATGCATCAATACGACGCAGTTACTAAGAGAATGATTTCAGAAAGGGATTTTGCCTTAGATAAACTAAAAGAATATGCTCCTCATTTATTCAAAGCCCCAGAGCCACAAACTCAGCCATCTCATCCATCTGCTCAGGTACATCATGAACCTAAAAAGGCAGAAACAAAACCTAAAAAAGAAGAAAAGAAATCTAAATCTTCTAAAAAGAAATCAAAAAAGAAATAATTTCTTTCTAATTACTCAAAAAATTATTATCTCCTACAACATCTAACATTTCAGTTCAATATTTATCATTTATATATTTAATTTAATCAAATAGCTGTCTAATTTACCAGTCTTATTAGATAGACGAGAGTTGAGTAGGGTTTCAGTAAGGATATAATAATCAATGCAGAATATAAGATAATAATATGAAAGTCGTCCGAAGGGCATCAACTTGATTCTTAATTTTAAGGAACATTCTTTTTACTAATTGGCAAATCTCTCTTCATGCTTCCCATAGTTCCTTTAGTCTCACTTTCGGGTGCTTTTTTGTATTTCCAAATCAAAAATCCAATAACTCCCAATACTAAAATAATCAATATCCATCCCCATATTGAACTTCCAAATCCTCCGCTACTTGCTTTACAAGTGCTCATACAACATCGACCATTCAAACTCACGACGCTGTCTCCGCTACATTCTTCATTTTCTATGCAGATAATTCCTCCCAATTCTTCGCAAAAATACTGGCTCTTATCAATTCCGCTTCCATTCAGGCTTTGATTATTTCCCGTTCCTATTTCTTCAATTACAAATATAACTGGAATTTCAATAGTCACGTTGGAATACCTAAATGTAATCTCCCCAGAATAATTTTCAAATCTTTTTAATTTTAACGTAAACTCTTTAGATTCTCCAGAACCTAAAGTAAAGTTTTCAACTGGAGATAAAATAATATCTTCAGAATCATACTTCACAGAAATTTCTTCTAAATCTTCTTTTCCATTATTAGTGAGAGTTATAGAATAGTTAAAACTCGAAGTTCTTGTCAATTTTTTATCAATTTCCAGAGGACTAATTCTTAATCCATAAATATTTTCCAAATTTTGAATATGAGTTAAACTTCCAGCCACAAGAAAAGGAATTTTATATTCTCCGAGGGTAATCTCCATCTTTTTAATTCCAAATATCTTATCCACTGGAAAATAAATTTTATTTTCCCCAGGTTTTATCTCTTTATTGTAAGATTCAGTAAAATTCACATTCAAATTAATACTATCATCCAAATTCGAGTAAACGATAACAAAAAATTCTTCTTTAGGATTCAAAGTTCCAGGTTTAACATAATAATCTTTAGTCGTCCCATTAACAGAAAAATTATAGCTTAAATCTGAAGTTATCTGAACTCCATTATTAACATATGAGGCATCATTTATCCATAAAGTATAATTATTTTCAAGAGTAGGAGTAATGAATACCACGGCATATTCTCCCTCAAAACCTTGAATTAGATAATCAACTGGCACAATAACATTATTTCTTTTAACTTCTACTTGATTTTTATTTATACTTTCCAAGAAATTTCCTTTAAAACTTACTACTGCCGTTTCCCCAGGTTGATAAATAGATTTACTAGAATTAATACTCAACGCGCAACTTAAACTGCTCAACAGAATCACGGCAAATAATAATATCAATACCCTTTTCATATCATTCAAAGCAAGGGAGATTATATAAATTTGATTGTTGACATTCTTTAATTATTAGTATCTGTCTGATAAATATGCTCGAGAGTTATCTTATGTTCAACTTAAATTATTTTAACATATAAAAAGGATTTATTGAACTGAAATAAATATAGACAAGATATAATTATATTGAATTGTTCAAATGCATTAATCTGTTAAAAAGTTTAATTATTTACTCATCTCTCTTAACTTCCTAAGAGTCTCATCCAATTCTTTACTTCTAGCCGGCGCCGTTGCTCGTTGTGCAGGTCTTTGTGTTGGAGCAGGCATTCTAGGTTGAGGTGCAAATTGTCTTGGTGGAAGTGGTTGTCTTGGCATTCCCATTCCAGCTCCTGGCCCTGCAGGCCTACCTCCACTCTTTACTCCCTTTCTAAATGAAAACCACCACATTTGTATCTTGTTTCTAAATATTATTCCTAGCACAACTAATATTATAAGAATAAGGATAATAATCATCCAAGTCCATCCTCCAGATTGATTTTGAGGCATACAACAAATATCTATCGCACTTGAACACGAATAACTCTGTTCGCTCTCTCCAGATGAACAACTGCTCTTGCAAATTCCATCATTTTGAGTGCACTGATCTACTTCTATTTCCTGGCATTCTCCATCAACACAGCAACTTCCATCACTAGATTCCTTATTAACGCCGCTACATTCTTCATTAGAATTACAACTAGTTCCTCCTAGTGCAGAACAAGATTCTTTTTGTATTTTAACAGAACAACATTTACTTACTCCTCCGCAAGTAAATTGGCTTAATATACTTCCTTCCGCAGATAAGCAATCAGTCATACTTTCACATGAATAAGGATTTCCAACAACATCTAGACATCCAGTCGATGAACTAGAATTACTTCCGCCGCCAATAGATGCTCCTTTTTTCCATCCCGAATACAATAGAAATGCTGTATCCTTAATATTATTATTATTCCAACATCCTTCTTTGGTTTGAATACTCAAAAGATATTCTCTCACTGCATCTAATTCTCCATCCGAAGCAGAAGTTCCCAAAGCAAGCATTCCTAATGCAGTTTCATAAAATCTATTATTCAACTCTCCAGGAACATCCCAATACTTTCCCTCTCTTCTTAATGAGATAACATTAGAATATGAAACATCATCTCCAGTCAAGAAAGTGATAAATGCATCAGGGAAATATTTTGCATTATCTTCAGACATGGCAAGAATATAAGGCACAAAATTATCTATTTCTCTATCATCATCAAGCATAGCCAAAGTAGCCCATAATGTTCCTTCATAATCACAAATATTTCCAGACTTAAAACACGAAGCAATTACTTTTTCTTCTGTACTTCCCAATGATGCAGCAGAGTGAGTATCTCCAGAAACATAACAAGTCTTCTCATTCAAATTCAAACAGTCAGAGTTATCTCCAGTATTTTTCTGATATATCAAGGCAGTAAGAAAACTTTCAGTACACTTCACAGTAAATGTCTTATCTAAGCATTCAGACTTTATCTTCATTAAATAACCAGATGGCGAAATGCTCAAACATTGACTACTTCCTCCATTAGAAGTAATCTTCATATTATCCCCTATTTTTACATTAGCCTTAGAATTATCTCCCCAGCTAATATCGCAATTTGCAGGCTTCTGTGCCTCAACATCAATTTCTAAATACCATGCCAAATCCGTAGCAGTTCCATTTTTCATTAATAACCAAGAAATAATATCATCATTATTTTCTCCACTTCTCTTATAAGCCATAGCAACCTGCGCACTATCTTTTAATTTACATCCGCTATTTGGCCAGCATGCTGCACTTCCACTTTTACTTTGCTTAACAGCATCGAATAATCCATCATATTTTCCAAGAGCAAGCATTCCAAAAACTCCTTCTTGAAATGAAATAGTAGTTTTAGAATCAATCTGTGATTTCAAACAAGCATATGCATTATTTACCTTATCCTCATTACTAGTTTCATTAGCCGCCAATATTCCTGAACATAAAAATATCATTCCTATTAAAAATAAAAATCCAACTCCTATCACTCTCTTATTCATTCATTTTCCTGGTATTTCTTATTTAAAAATCTATTCACAACTTCCCTGCTCGCCTCATATTCCTAAGAACTTCAACAATTGGGTTTTTAGCATCGGGCAATTTCTCAATCAATCCCAAATCTTTGTAAAAATTAGCATTAGCATAATTAGGAGGCATTATCTTTTTCTTCTGTCTAAATGTCCATTCTATCTGACTCTTAATATAACCCTCTTTTAAAGGAGGTTCATTTTTTTCATTCCATTCTTTGACTTTTATATTTACATAATCCTCGGAAAAATTCAAACATCGTAAGAAATTAATAAGAATAAATAATCCTCTTTTCTTTCCTTCCTGCAATCCTTTCATTAATTTCTTAATTGCTTCTGGAAACATATCCTCTGTAACCCCCGTTACCTTAATTTCATCATAAACCCTATTTTCACCATATTTCTTACTATCATTATCCTTCTCAATCACTGCTCTATTCTTTTTCCATTCCAATGCTGCAGAAAGCAATCTTCTTGCTTCATCTTTTTCATTATTAGGCATATACTTTCTAAATTTAGCTTTTAATGGGTCAGCATCCATTAAATTAAAATTCTTTAACTCTTCTTTTAATATAACTACACTAGCCAATGCAGTTTTTTCATGCAAGGAATATGGCATTCTAAAAAGATGTCTAGGTGCCACTAACACCAAATCTAAATTGGCAATTTCTTCCGCAGGAATTTCTCTAAATTGTTCAAACATCTCAGGATTTTTGTCAGAATCTAAACTTATTTTTTCATTTTCAAAATCTTTACAATTTTCACAGAAATAATACTCTTTGCTCTCTTCAACATCCAACAATCCTCCACATTTTCCACTCAAGCATCTTATTTTTCTATTCGGACTTTTCACTTCCTTTCTATTTAATTTCATTCCGCACATAGGACAAAGATATCTAATAATCAATGCTAATTTTGCATCACTTCCACAATTCTTGCAAACAGTTTTATTCAAGTCTTCTTTCTTCAATTTTGTTCTAGCTAAAACTTCTTTCTCTCCTAAAATCATTCCTACTCTCGAATTATACTCTCGTTTTATATGGCTCATAAGAAATTCAGAAATCGCTCTCGGCCATTCCGGAAATGCTTCTTTCATTTTAATTCCTTCATACTCATCAGGAAATGCTTTTCCTGAAACAATAATATGCATGCCCTTACTCCCCGAGAATTTCAATCCATAATTTTTTATCCCATGTTGCTCCAATGCAGCAATCAAAAGTTCTGTAGCAATCTTACTACAATCAAAAAACGGAGAGTCTACATCAATAAGCAAATCCCAACTTTTTCTCAAATCTTTAACCTGCTGAGGAGTCATATCAGTAGCCAAGGATAATGGGTCCATCCAGATTTCTTCAGATGAATGAAATGAAGTTGCACCCTTATTTACCAATCCCATAATATCCGAAGCATATTGAATCATATCTGGGCGTCTTCCAAATCCCTCAAAATACCTAGGCACAACCTCTCTCCCAGATGAAAATTCAATTAACTCTTTTTGCACAAGAGGATTAGAATAATACAATTTAGTCAAAGCTCTAACTCTTTTCTCCTTTTCACTCATTTCCTCCTTCTTCACTTCAATTCTCTTCTCTTCTTCTTTTTTTGTCTCTTCAACCATAAATATCTCTCAAGTCTTTGTTTTATATGGTTTGTTGTGCTCAAACTTTTTCCTCACTAATCACAATAATCTCTTTAAACTCATTTTTCACTATTCTTCTATGAATTCTTTAGAATTATCTTCAAGATTACTAAACGAATTAATGCCCCAGTTATCTCCTTCCTCCTCTAATATTCTTATCTCTCTTACTGCTTGTGATATTCCAAAGCCTGCTCCTTCTTTCTGGGATAAAATTTTTCAAAGATATCCAGTTGCAGGAATAACCTATGTCATCACTCAAGATTTAAATTCTCCACTCAATGGAGAGTTCCAATTTCACAATTCTCCTTTAGGATATCGCCGAGCGATAAAATTAAGTCCTAAGGTTTTAGATATAACTGCAGTTTCTCTTGTTCAATCACGTAACACCCATAAATCTGCAGGAGTTCTTATGGGCGGAGAAGAAGTATATAAGGAACATACTCCCAAAACTTATATGTCATTTCGCTCTTCTATTCAAGTAAATACCCAGATTAATCATCCTAAACTAGGGTACTAAACTCCCATAAAATTTAAATAATCCTCAATATATTAAAACTCATGACCAAAATGAGACGAGTTGTTTTTAATTTTGATAAACCCTCTTTAGGTGCATTAGAAGAATTACGCGTAGCAGAGGGAGCTCCAGATTTGGGAGCATCAGTAAGGAAAAGTCTTCAAATAAATCTTGCTTTACAACAAGCAGCACGCGCAGGATTCACCGAAACATATGTTCAAAATCCTGAAACTGGAGAAAGAAGAGAAGTATATAGATCTCTCGTTTCATATTAATTAATTCAGTTATTCTCAACTACAATAAACCTTATAAGCTCCAAAACGGCTATCCTCGTTATGCAATTAAAGCTAGGTACACCAAAACTATTCACTGATTTAGTGTCTATTATTTCTGAATTAGTTACAGAAGTAAAAATAAAAGTAACCAAAGATGGACTAAGTCTTACAGCTATTGATCCTGCAAACGTAGCAATGGTTTACTTTAAAATGCCTGCAGAATTATTCTCTGAGTTCAATCTAGAAAAAGATCATGTTTTAGGGGTTAACTTAGAAAATCTTAAAGCAGTTTTAAGAAGATGTAAGGCAGGAAGTTCATTAATTCTTGAAAAGCACGATAATCTTTTGAAAATAGGAATTCTAGATAGAGTAAAAAGAGATTTCACTCTTGCTTTGTTAGATATAGAGTCCGAAGATAAAGAAATGCCTACTTGGGAGTTCAAATCTGTTATTAAAATGGATTCTGATGCATTTACCGAAGTAGTAGAAGACTGTCTTATTGTTTCCGATGCTTGCACATTCCAAGCCTCACCAGATAAATTTGTAATTGAAGCCACAGGACTTAATTCCAGCAGAGCAGAATTTTCAGGCGACAATGTAGAAATATATTCAGACATAAGTAAAGCCAGATTCTCATTAGAATATCTTAACAAATTCACCAAGGGAGCAAAAATTGCAACGAGAGTCACCCTTTCATTTTCAGACAACCATCCAATGAGAATAGATTTTCCCACAGGCAATGTAATGCTTTCTTTTGTTCTTGCCCCAAGAATCGAACAGGACGATTAAATCTTTAATTTATTTAATTTTAATGAGAAAATTATAATTTTACTTACGTAGCTTTTGGGGTTTAGCTTCAATGACTGCTTTAGGTTCAAGAAACAAAACAAGGTTATCATAAGGACTTTTACTTGTTGAACTCATATTAATTTTAACATAATCTGTCCCAGAGTGAACTATCAAACTATCCATTCCATCCGTCCTTCCCCCTACATAAAATGCTATTTCTCGTAGATTATTCTCTTGAGGAAATATATGTGTACGTCCTGCATTAAGATAAACATCAACTTTCATTTTCTCAGAAGGTCGGGAGCTAATTCCCAACATTGGCTCTAGTTTACTCAAAGTTCTTTGAATTTTCGCAACCTCAGGTCCAGTTATGCCATAATAAGTCGGAACAATTTCAAGCATATAAAATTTCATTATTTTTACTATTTAAAGTTACCTCTCCATTTTCATCTAATTGAGTAGTAAATAATAAGTCAATTTACTAATTAGTATAATCGTTAGTATTATTATAAAATTTATTACTTTTCTAGGTACTCATTCATAAAGTTCAAATAACAATATTACTCCTTCTTGAATATAAGTCCTAGTAATTAAAATATTCATTTTATTATCTCCAAATACTAATACTTCAGTTAAACTCTTTAAAAAATATTAACCAATCTTCACCACATGAAGTCCCTTTTTGTGTCCATCTGCAATTGATTGTTGACCCCTTTTTTCACTTTCTTGTAAAAAATATTCTTGTAATTTCTGATTAAATCTCAAATAATCCTGGGCAATAGGCATAATTAATTGTCTAATCCCTTGCTCATCATAAGGAATTTTCCTTCTCTCCGCTTCGGCAATAATTTCTTTAATAATTTCCCCACAATTAATATCTCCATTACTAACCAACACTCTATTTTCCAAGTCAACTCTTCCCAACATAACGTTTTTAGGTGAAAGATTAAAAAATCTTCTATATCCTGACATAGACATTTCGCGACATAAATAAGTAATCTCTCCTACAATTGTTCCAGCATCACCTACATTTTTTACACAAGGAACGACATACAATTCAAACTCCCTTCTATTATATGGCTCTGCTTCCAAGTTTCCAATAGAATAAGTTGCTTTTCTCGGTCCCACTCCTTCTTTAGACTTAAAATTCACTAGAATTTGTTCATCACTCATACATCAATATATTATTCTCGCTTTTTAAGAATATTGATATTAAAATGATGTGCTTTAGTTATGAAATTATTTCTAGTATAAAATTCATCAATACAAAATTAAATATCTTTTAATTATTTTCTATCCATTAGACTAGTAAGGAATATTACAGAATAGCATAATTAATTGAGTTATTTTCTAGGAAAACAAGCAAGTCAATAGTAAGAAGGAAATAAAGCATAGATTTAGTCATTTTCTTTATTACTACTTTTATAAAAAAAGAGTATTAAGTTATTTGTTAAGTATAGGTAGTAGTAGTAACCTACTAACTAACTATCTTTTTTGTCTAAAAAGCATAATAACCAAAAAGTATATAAATTAGTCAAAAGTAGTAATTAAATGCAACAAGATTTCAGTGAAAGGTTAGGCAGACTTGTTCAAGCCTCAAAAGCAGCATATTTTACATATGAACCTAAGTTTTTACCAGTTGAACTAAAGTATGATGAAGAATTAATTAAATTATTAGCAGATGCAGTTCAAAGTATAAGCAATCTTTCTACACGAGGGGCACGACTAAGAAATCCTCATATTTTAATTATGCCTTACTTAAAGAAAGAGGCAGTATTAAGCTCAAAAATCGAAGGAACTAGAACTTCTTTATCAGAAGTCTTTTTAGAAGAAAAAGAAAAGATTAAGTCCCCCAATGCCGATTTAGAAGAAGTTAATAATTATGTGCAATCTCTTCATAATGGGTTAAAAGAAATTCAGAAGCAAAACTTCACCACTGAAATGATAAAATTATTGCATGGGACATTAATGAAGGGAGTACGTGGTCAGGATAAAGAGCCAGGAAAATTCAAAACAAAACAAAATTGGATAGGTTCATCAGATGAAATTCTCGAGGCAAAATTTGTACCTGCTAGTCCAGAAACAACTCCTGCATTAATTGATAATCTCATAGATTATATAAATAATTCTGAAAGAAGTACCAATTTGATTAAAGCAGGCATCATGCATTATCAGTTTGAAACAGTCCATCCGTTTAGAGATGGGAATGGAAGAATTGGACGTTTGTTAATTAGTTTATTTTTATGTAAAACTAAAACTCTTTCTCAGCCGTTATTATATCTCAGTGCATATTTTGATAAGCATAAACCTACATATGATGAAAAACTCTTCAATGCAAGTTCCAAAGGAGATATCGAAGGATGGTTAAAATTCTTTTTGAAAGCAATAAAAGTTCAATCTGACGAAGTTCTTCTAAGAACTGAAGAACTTGAAAATTATAGGGAAGAATGCAGAGAAAAACTGGAAATAAACTCAAATAGTACAAACGTATTAAGAGTTTTGGATTTTCTATATATCAATCCATTTATTAAAATTGGAGAAGTAAAAAAACAATTAAAGTGTCATTATCCAACCGCAGAAAATAATGTTGCAATTTTAGTAAAAAACGGTATTCTAAAGGAATATACCATAAGAAAAAAACGAGATAGAATCTTCTATTGCCCACGAATTTGTGACATCTTAGGAATACAAATTAAACATTAATAATTACGCATTTTAAATCGTAGGATTTAAATACCCTCAAAACCCCGAACACTTGAATCTAATTGAACGCAATGTGCCTGATAACACATGAGGTTTAGAAGTGGGAAAACCACACGGAATACGAATCCAAACTTGGTTACGAGGTAACCATGTCGTGAGCGAAGTTGACTCTTTTTTGGAATTAAATCAAGTAAAAAACACCAAATGGCAAAACTATCAAAGGCAAGAGAAGGAACATTACAATTCGCACCAAGAGTAAGAGCTAGAAAATTCTTACCAAGAGTTAATTGGAGTGCTGTAAAACATGACATTAAAACCGAGGGAGTTCTAGGATTCATCGCCTACAAAGTAGGAATGGGAACTGCAATCGTTAAAGATTCAACTCCTGCCTCATTAACTTTGAATAAGAAAATAGCAATTCCAGTAACAATTCTTGAAGCCCCAGAAATGAAAATATTCTCAGTAAGGTTCTATCTCAATGGAAAACCAATAAAAGACATTGTAGTTTCCCACGACAAAGAATTAAAGAAATTAGTAAAAGTTCCTGCTTCATTACCTGAATTCAAAGCACCTGATAAGTTCGATGATATCACTCTTCAAGTATATTCACTAGTTAAAAAAACCAATTTCAAGAAAACTCCTGATATGAGCGAAGTTGCAGTAAATGCTCCAAATAAGTTAGAGTTTGTTAAATCTTTAATAGGAAAGGAATTATCCATCAAAGACTTTGCTAAACACAACTTAATCGACGTTAGAGGATTAACCTGCGGAAGAGGATTTACAGGAACCGTTAAAAGATTCGGAATCTCTTTCAAACAACATAAATCTGAAAAGGGTAGAAGAAGACCAGGTTCATTAGGCCCATGGCATCCAGCAAGAGTTACATTCAGAACACCTATGGCAGGACAAGGCGGAATGCACACAAGAGTTCATTATAATCAAAGAGTTATCTTCGCATCAACAATTGCTGAAAAGAACATAAACAGAAAAGATGGATTTATGCACTTTGGTAATCTTGGCTCAACTTCTTCATACATTCTAGTTCAAGGAAGCGTTCAGGGTCCTCAAAAAAGACAAGTTCTTCTCACATCAGCATTAAGACCAACAAAGAAACAAATGAAAAAGAAATTTGAATTTCAGGAGCTTGTACAGTGAAAGCACAATTATTCGACCTATCTGGAAATAAGAAATCTGAAATTGCTCTTCCAGCACTATTCGATACTCCAGTTAGAGAAGATTTAATATTCAAATATTTCGAATCTGAACATTTATCCCAAAGACAACCCTATGCAACTTGGGAAGAAGCAGGAAAAAGACATTCCGCATCTGGAAGATTATCCCACAGAAGACACAAATGGAAAACTCAATACGGAAAAGGACAGGCAAGAATTCCTAAAAAAACAATGTGGAGACGTGGAACTCAATTTAATTGGGTAGGCGCAGAAGTTTCAAATACAAGAGGCGGAAGAGTTTCACATCCTCCTCAAGGACTATTAATCTATAGAAAAATAAACAAGAAAGAAAAAACTCTTGCAATGCATTCTGCATTAGCTTCAGTATTTAATTCAGAATTAATTTCAAACAGATATGCTTCACTTCATTCAAATAATATTCAATCAGCAGTCATAGAATCACTTCCAGGAAAGACTTCAGAGTTAATCTCTTCTGTTAAGAAGATATTCGGTGAAGCATTCAACTTAGTATTAAAAAACAAAGTACCAAGAGCAGGAAAAGGAAAATCCAGAGGAAGAAAATATAAATCAAATGCAGGATTGTTATTAATAACTTCAGAAAAAGAGAAGAATTCATTCAAGGGAATGGATGTTAAACCTGCAAGCGCAGTTCAAATTTCAGACTTCTATCCTCTAGGAAGATTAACACTATTCACCAAACAGTCTTTAAATGAATTGTCTAAAGACGTGGAGCTTAAAAAATGATAATGAAACCAGTAACAACTGAAAAAGCAGTCAAGTTAATTGATGTAGAAAACACTTTGATATTTGAAGTTCCAAAAGAAGTTACCAAACCAGAAATTCAAAAAGAAGTAGAACACCTTTTCAAAGTCAAAGTAGACAAAATCAGAACGCTCATTCATCTAAATAAGAAATTCGCATACATAAGATTAAATAAAAACAATTTAGCTGCAGACATTGCAACTAAGTTAGGAATGTTATAAAATGGGTAAAAGAATTATTTCACAGGCAAGAGGACACGGAGGTCCAGCATATCAGGCAAGAAAACGCGCGTTTATCTACAAAGTAAAGTATCCTTCAAATGTAGGGGAAGCAACTGTTATGAGTATCTTTCACTCTGCAGCACACTCCGCACCTTTGATGAAAATACAAGTAGGAATGGAAATATTCTTCATACCAGCATTCAATGGAGCAATTGAAGGACAAAAAATAACTGTAATGGGTAAAGAAGTAAAGCCAGGAAATATTCTAGCAATAAAAGATATTCCTCCAATGACTCAAATTTACAATATTGAAATCAATCCAGGAGATGGAGGAAAAATGGTTAGAACCGCAGGCTCATCAGCAATGGTAACAAAAATGTTAGAAAATAATAAAGTTTCAATCACAATGACAAGTAAAAAAATAGTAATTGTTTCTGGAGACTGCAGAGCAACCGTTGGAGTTATTGCAGGCGAAGGAAAGAAGTTGAAGCCATTCATCAAAGCAGGTCCAATGTTCTACAGAATGAAAGCTAGAAACAAGCTATGGCCTAGAACTTCTGCAGTAAAGATGAACGCCATCGACCATCCATTCGGTTCTGGTAGAGGAAAGAGAATCAAACCTAAGATTGCTAAGAGAAACGCGCCTCCAGGGGCAAGAGTAGGGCACATTAGACCTAGAAGAACAGGGAGGAGCAAGTAATCATGTCAAACGAAGTAATTATCAAGTCCAAGGAACTTTTCTATAGAGGAAAGAACGTTGAAGAATTGAAAGCAATGGACACAAGAGAATGTGCAAAGTTCTTGCCTTCAAGAAGTAGACGTTCCGTTCTTAGAAATTTCCAAGCTCATGAAAATTTTGTAAAGAGAGCAGAAACAATTCTTAAATCTGGTAAGAAAGTTAGAACACATTTAAGAGACTTAGTTATTATTCCTAAAATGGTAGGAATGGCAATTGGAGTTTACAACGGAAAGACTTTCAACGATGTTCACATCAACAACAAAATGATTGGACACAGATTAGGAGAATTTTCACTATCCAGAGGAAAAGTTACTCACGGTAAACCAGGACTAGGTTCAACAAAGTCATCATCAGGAGATAAGAAGTAAAATGGAAAGACCACAAGAAAAACCACAAGAGAAGAAATTAGCAAATGTAAAACAAAACGTAGCTAAGCATGAAGAAAAGAAAGAAACAAAGCAGGAAGTTAAGCAAGAGAAGAAAGAAGATTTCTCACATCAAGAACACAATCATGAGCATCATGAACATAAACACGAAACTCCTGCAACAGAAGAAAAGAAAGAAACTAAGCCAGTAGTTAAGCTAACAAAGAAACACGAAGCAGTTGTCAATGCACTATCTCTACCAATTTCCAAAAAGCATTCCATGTACATCGGCTCATTCATCAAAAACAAGCCAATTGATTTAGCAATAAAACAATTAGAAGAAGTAATCAAATTCAAGAGAGCAATTCCATACAAAGGAGAAATTCCTCATCGTTCTGATCCTGGAATGATGTCCGGAAGATATCCAATTAACGCATCAAAAGTATTTATTCAATTATTAAAAGGACTTAAAGGAAACGCAATTGTAAATCAAATGGACATCGACAAAGTAAGAATTACTTGGTGTTCAGCATTTTGGGCTTCAAGACCTATGAAAAGGGGCGGGGCCAAGTTTAAAAGATGCAATGTCACACTAAAAGCAAAGGAAGTAACAAAAGTAAATAAGGAGGCAAAGAAATGAGTACACTAACAGACACATTAGACGATAGAAATGTAACCTCAGCAAGGCTAGCTTCTCTTCAAGAAGGAGAAACAGTTCAACTTGCGAATGGAAAGGATAAAGTTAACAGATATTTCTTTATAGGTTCTAGAGGAAGCAATGATTTGAGATTTTTACGTGAAGGAGATGTTTCAGATTCAGTTGTTTGTGCAACACTTTCACCAACACAAGTTTTATTATACGGAGATGGAGTTTATAGAGGCAGTTTTATAGAATCTACTCTTGTCCAAGGTAAAGATATTAACTATGGAGAACATAGAGAGATATTAAGGAGGCTATCAGCTTAAAATGGAAGAGAAAAAATTTGTAGCATTCAAGAAAGAAGAACTAGGTGTAAAAGAATACATCAAGACAGAAATTGGAAAAGGAAGAATTTCTGCAGTATCAGTTGAATATACTCCAGTTGGAGAAAAGATTATTATTGCAACTTCTAAACCAGGAATTGTTATTGGAAGAAAAGGAGAAAAAATTGACGAGCTTACCAGAGTACTAAAGAAAAGATTCAAGCTAGACAATCCACATATTGAAATTCTTGAAATAAGAGACCCAAGATTGGATGCTCAATTGGTTGCAGATGAAATTGCTCTCGGCTTGGAAAGACAAGGCTCATTAAAATTCAAAGTAATTGCTTATAAGATGATTCAAGAAATAATGAAAGCCGGAGCAATGGGAGTTGAATTAGTTCTTTCAGGAAGACTTCCAAGCGAAAGAGCAAAGTCATGGAGATTTGCAGAAGGATATTTGAAAAAGACTGGAGAGCCTGCAAAAGTAGTTGACAGAGCAATGGCTCAAGCAGTTACAGTTCAAGGAGTAGCAGGAATAAAAGTTTCCATCTTACCTCCAAATGCAGTTATCCACGATAGAATTGTCGTTGATGATGCAATGTTAGCAAGATTGAAACAAAACAATGCAGATACTTTCGCAGTTGATGAAGAAATTGTTGAAGAAAAACCAAAGAAAAAAACAAGGAGTAAAAAATAATGGCAATCCTAAGAAATAAAGACGTCCTTAAACTTTCTCATCAGGAAGCAGAAAATAAAATTAATGAATTAAAATTAGAATTAATTAAGTCAAGTGTTACGGCTCAAAAGTCAAAAGCCAAAACCAAAGAGATTAAAAGGACACTGGCAAGGATTTATACAATGAATGCTCAAAAATCACACGCACAAAAGCAGGAGGCATCAAAGAAGTAATGGAAGACATAGATCCAAACTCGATACTCCCTTCAAATTCAGGAATATTTGAAGAGATTGCTAAGGCTGACCAAAGTATAACTATTACTGCCGTTTCAAGGCGTTATGGAAAACTTACAACCTTGGTTTCAGGTTTCGATAAATCTGTCGACTTAAAAACCACTGCCAAAGCTTTGAAAGAAAAGCTTGCTTGTGGAGGAACAGTTAAGGACGGAACAATCGAACTTCAGGGAGATCACAGGAAATCTGTAAAACAGATTCTTGTTAAGTTAGGATTTGATGAAAATTCAATTTCAGATTAAACACTATGGCAAAACAAAATAAAAAACAAAATGAAATGAAACATGTTAGTCAGTACTCTCTAGCAATGGGTCAAACTAGAGGAAGATTCTTTGAAGGCACAGTTACAAAGAAATTCCCAACTCGTGTCGTAATTGAATTTGACAGAACTGTTAAGATTCACAAGTATGAAAGATTTTACACTGTTACCACAAGAATTCACGCAAGACTTCCTAAAGGAATGGAAGTTCAAGTTGGAGATTATATTCAAGTTCAAGAATGCAGACCATTAAGCAAGATTATCCATCACATTGTAACTAAAGTAATCCGTTCAGCAGAATCCATGGAGAATAAAAAATGAGTGTTCAAGAAATAACTAGAATAACTAGGCAGAGAGAGAAAATAAAATCATTATTTGCAAGAGGAAAAATAGATTTAAGTCAGGCATTATATGCTCAATCAATCATAGAATTCGATAGTTCATTAAGGCAGGCAGAACAATCTATGCTCCCAGGAAATATTCCCATGTCTGCAGATCATTTCTCAAATGCATTAAACATCCTTTTTGAGCAAATTGCTTTGTCTACCGCAATGGATAATTCACCCTCAGGATATGCTAATGCAGTAAAAAGATATACTGCAGTGTATGATAGAATAATTCAATCTACGGAGGCATTAGCAGCATGAAAGCAATTTCAGCAAGACCAACAAGAGGATTAAATATTGGAAGTAATTGCGTTGCAGCAGACAACTCTGGAGCAAGAATTGTTAGAATCACAGGAGTCGTTCATGGAAAATCTAGAAAAGGAAGACAACAGTATGCTAAACTTGGAGACTGGGTTAAGGTTTCAGTAAGAGCAGGAAAACCTGATATGAAAGGGATAGTTTTCGATGCAGTAGTAATCAGACAAAGGATGGCTTACAAAAGAAATACTGGAGAAAGAGTTTGTTTTGAAGACAATGCAGTCGCACTTTTGAAAGATGAAAAAGGAAATCCAAAAGGAACAATGATTAAAGGGCCAGTAGCAAGAGAAGTTCAGGAAAGATGGAAGGAGGTTGCTAAATTAGCACCTTACGTATTATGATCAGTCATTTAGAATATCAAATGCGCGAAATACAGAGTTCCCTAAACAGAAAATCATTTAGGGTAATCCAGTCTAACTTCAATCCAAGAACAAAACTATTAGTACAAGAATATCTGTTCACAGAATCTTGCTTGAGAAGAGAATTACTTTCTAAAGTTCCTCAAGATAAAAATCTAATAGGCTATTGGCTTTCTGAAGCTAGAGATACTTTAAAGACATTAAATAATTATTTCCCTAGTATCTCTCCAAATATTACAAATGCGATGAAAAGAAATCTAAAACCTCTAGTTGAGCAAGCATTATCAAGATATTCATGCGAAGTTACTGGATTTGAATTAATTTTAGCTCAACCTCTGGAGGTAACAGTATAAAATGAAATCTAAATTCTCAGCATCCTGGAATCATTCTGTTCAAGTAAGAAAACAAAGAAAGTTCAGATACAACGCCCCATTACATATAAGGCATAAGTTTTTAAGTGCACATTTATCCAAGGCATTAAGACAGAAGTTTAACAAGAGAAGTCTTCCTCTTCGGAAAGGGGATGAGGTGCTTGTTATGCGTGGCGCTTTCAAGAAAAAGCAAGCCAAAGTACTTTCTACAGACAGATTATTCAACAAAATCATTCTAGAAGGTATTCAGAGATCTAAGAAAGACGGAACAAAAGTTAATGTCCCATTAGATCCAAGAGTTTTGCAAATCATAACTTTAAACTTAGAAGATAAGCAAAGACTCGCTGTCCTAAACAGAAAATCAACCTCTCAACAGACATCTAAAACAACTCAAGGAGTAAAAAATGCATCTAAATAGAAAAGCAGCACCAACAAATTGGCCAATCGCCAGAAAAGGAAACAAGTATATAGTTAGCCCTGCATCTCACACTTATAACTCAATTTCCGTTTTGTTAGCAGTGAGAGACATGTTAAAATTGGCAACAACTGCCGCAGAAGTTAAACATCTTATTCACAACAAAGCATTAAAATTAAATGGCCGTGTTGTCAGAGATTATAAAGAAAGCATAAAACTATTCGACATTTTTGAAGCAGATAAAGAATATTCTCTTTCGTTGCTCACAACTGGAAAATTTGTTCTTCAAGAAACTAAAGCTACAACAAGAATAGCAAAAATAATTTCAAGAAACTTATTGCCAGGCAATAAACTTCAAATTAATCTTCACGACGGAACTAACGTTATCGGAAAGAAAGATATGAATGTTGGAGACTCTTTAGTTTTAGATTTCGATAACAAAATAAAATCTCATAAGCCATTAGAAAAATCTGCTCATGTTTTCATCATCGGCGGAAATTTCGCAGGACAATCTGGAATTGTTCAATCAATCAAAGGAAAAATGATAACACTCAAAATAAACAAGGAGGAATCAACTTTAAAACTTGATAATTTAATAGTCCAATGAAATCTCCAAAACAAAAAACAGTTTCAACACATTCATCTTCAACAAATCCTATGAGAAAAGTTTTCATAGAAAAAGTAGTTGTGAGTTGCGGAGCAACAGATAAAGAATTAGTTAAAGCAAACAAACTTTTAGAAATCTTAACTTCTAGAAAAGCTCAAATTGTTACTTCAAGTAAAAGAATTCCTGATTTTGATGTTCGTCCAGGATTAGAAGTAGGAACCAGAGTTACTCTAAGAGGACAATCTGCACTAGATATTCTCAAGAGATTACTAGGCGCAATTGATAATACTCTCAATGCAAAACAAATTGCACCAAATCATTTCTCATTTGGAATCAGAGAATATATTGAAATTCCTGGAATAGAATATCAGAGAGACATTGGAATCAGAGGATTAAATGTCACAGTAGTTTTTGCCAGAGCAGGATTAAGAGTTCAAAGAAAGAAAATCAAATATGGTAAAGTTTCTAAGAAACAAATAGTTTCAGTAAACGACATTACAAAATTCATGGAGGAAGTCTTTAAGACTCAAATAAAATGACAGCAAGTGATTGGAATAAAATATTGAAGCAACTTAAAGGTAAGCCAGTTGTAATGAACAAATTCATAAGACATTGCAAACCAAAAGATAGAAAAACTGGAATTGCAGCAAGAAAGTGCGAAAGATGTGGCAGATTTGGAGCACACCTAAGTCAATACAATCTAAAATTATGCAGACAATGTTTTAGAGAGATCGCGGAGGAGATCGGTTTTATCAAATACAATTAACATGAGTCAAGATATAACTTCAGATGCCCTGAATCAAATGATGAATGCAATGAGAGCAAGAAAAACCTCTCTAACCGTAAAGAGACATTCTCAGCTTTTAATTTCAGTTCTAGCAATTGCTAAATTAAAAGGATATGTTCACGCATACAAAGTTGAAGGCACTTCATTAACAATTGAACTGGGAAGATTAAATGGATGTTGCGCAATCAAACCAAGATTCTTCGTTAAACAAGATGAATATGATAAGTATGTAAAAAGATATCTCCCAGCAAGAAATATTGGTATTGTCGTAGTCTCCACAAATGAAGGACTTATGACTCATACAACTGCTGAGGAAAAGAAGAAAGGAGGAAGCCTTATAGCTTATTTCTTCTAATGAGAAAAGAATTAATTGAAAAAATAGCACTTCCAGAGGGCGTTTCAGCTACTTTCCACGCAGATGAATTAACTCTTCATAAAGGTTCAGCAAAAATAGTAAGAAAAATCGCTTCCCCAAGATTACATGTTGCAATTCATAATAATGAAATTGTCATGACTGTAGCTCAAGGCGCTAAAAGAGAATTTAATACTCTCAAGTCATACATTGCTCATATTCAAAATCTTTTTGCAGGATTAAATAACGAATTTGTTTATCATCTTGAAGCATGTAATGTTCACTTCCCTATGACTTTCAAAGTAGACAAGGATCATTTAGTAATTAATAATTTCTTAGGTGAGAAAACTCCAAGAAAAGCAAAGATTCTTGCAAATGTTGTTGTTGAAACAAAATATCCAAAAATAACTGTAACTTCTAGAGATAAAGAAGCAGTAGGACAAACTTCTGCAAATATTGAGAAAGCAACAAAAATAAGAAATAGAGATAGAAGAATCTTCCAAGATGGAATATTTTTAGTAAGTAAGGAGGTTGCAAAATGATTTCAAAGAAAAAGCCAACATTCCTTCGTTCTGATACTGTAAGACACAAGAAATTAGGAAGCCACAATAGAAGAATGCAAAAGTGGAGACGCCCAAGAGGAAAGCATTCCAAAATCAGAAGACACAGATTTGGATATACTCCTATGGTGAGCATTGGCTATGGTTCCTACAGAAAAACTGCAGGACTAATTGATGGACTTAAACCCCTTCTAGTTTTCAATTCCAGCGACGTAGAAAAAGCACCAAAAGATTCAATCTTAATAATTGCAAGAGTTGGAGCAAGAAAGAAATTAGATATAATTAAGAAGGCAGAAGAAAAGGGTTTCAAGTTGTTAAATGTTAACAAGGAGATAAAGAAATGAAATTAGATAAGAAAAAAGCACTAGCAATGTCCACTTTAGGAATAGGAAAAGACAGAGTAGTTTTCAATACTCAAAGATTAGATGAAATCAAAGAAGCAATCACCAAACAAGACATAAGAGATCTTGTTGTATCCGGAGCAATTATAATCAGAGACATTAAAGGAAGAAGAACTGTTGTAAAAAGAACAACAAGAAGAAGAGCAGGAAGCGTAAAAATGAAAGTTAATCACGGAAAGAAAATCTATATGATTATCACAAGAAAATTAAGAGCTTACGCAAAAGAACTTCTTGACCAGGAAAAAATCACAAAAGAAAAATATCTAAAATTAAGACAACAAATCAAAGCACACGCATTCAAGAGCAAAGCGCACTTCAAAGAGCACTTAGCTGTTGCGGAGGTAAAATAATATGAATCAAATACCTTATTATTTCCTTGGAAGACTAGCACCAAAAATTAAAAATGTAGATAATTCAAAGCAGGCTGAACCTTATATTGATAGCACTAACGTTGATAACTTAACTAGAGGAGATAGTCATATTGAAGGTAATTCAAGAGCGACAATTCTTACTAATTTTCGTATAGCCTTAAACAGGTATCTTACTACCTATCATCCCAGGGAGGCAACACATTAAATGGCCCGTTCACTAAAAAGAAGAAGACATGAATGCAAAACAGATTTCAGGTCAAGATTAGAATTACTTAAATCTGGAAAACCAAGATTAGTAATTAGAAAAACAAACAGATACATAATCGCACAAATAGTTCACAGCACCTCTGCTCAAGATTCAATTATGTTCGGAGCATCATCTAAAGACTTATTGACAAAAGGATGGCCTCAAGAACTTGCAGGAAGTCTAAAGAGTATTCCAGCAGCATATCTCACAGGATTCTTAATTGCTAAACTTGCAAAAGCAAAGGTTAAAGAAGCAATTCTAGACTTAGGAATGCAAAGAAGCCAACCAAAGACAAGATTATTTGCTGCGCTTAAGGGAGCAATCGATGGAGGATTATTAATTCCTCATTCAGAAGAAGCTCTTCCAGCATACAGCGAAATCTCTAAAAATCCAAAAACAGGCAAATTAATTGAACAAATTAAAGGTAAATTATAAACATGGCAGAAAAAGAAACAAAAAACAAACCAAAGGACCTCATTGAGGCAACACCTGAAGAAGTTACTAAACTAGAAGAACAAATCTCAAAGTCAGCAGCGCCTGGAGAAGAACAAATTCTTTCAAGAAAAGAAAGATACGAAAGAGATGCAGAACATCAGAGAAAAATTGCTCTTGAGTCATGGGTTCCAAAAACAGAAGTTGGAAGATTAGTAAAAACTGGAAAAGAAAAAGATATTGACAAAATCCTATACTCTGGAAAGAAACTTCTTGAACCAGAAGTAGTTGATATTTTACTTCCAGGGCTTGGTAGCGATCTATTATCCATTGGACAATCTAAAGGAAAGTTCGGCGGAGGAAAGAGACGTGCGTGGCGTCAAACTCAAAAGAAAACTATGGAAGGAAATGTAGTTACGTTCTCCTCTCTGGTTGTAGTTGGAGATAAGAAAGGACACGTAGGAATAGGAATGGGTAAATCTAAAGAAACACTTCCAACAAGAATTAAAGCAACAAGAAAAGCTAAACTAAGTATGATTAAAATTACTAGAGGGTGGGAATCTCCTGAACAAGGCACAGAACCTCACACAGTTCCTTTCATCGTCGAAGGTAAATGTGGTTCAGTAAGAATCAAATTAATTCCTGCTCCAAGAGGAACTGGATTAGTTGTTGGAGACCAGGCAAAGAAGATTTTAAGATTAGCAGGAATTCACGATGTCTATGGAGTATCCAAAGGACAAACCAGAACAACTATAAACCTTGCATTTGCAGTTGTTGATGCATTAAGTAAAACAAACAGGCTGAAACTATGATTATTGCAATAAGAATCGCCGGAACTGTAGAAATTGAAAGTAAAGTAGAAATGACTTTATCAAGATTAAGAATGAGAAAGAAATATTCTGCTGTTCTTTTGAAGAACAATCCAGAATCTCTAGAGTTATTGAGAAAAGTAAGAGATTTCGTAGCATTCGGAGTATTATCTGAAGCAGATATTGAAGATTTAATTTCCAAGAGAGGAAAAGGAATTGGCGGAAAGAAGTTAGATGCAAAGAAAATTGCTTCCGAAATAAGCAAGAAATCAGCAGAAGATTTAGGAATGAAACCATTCTTTAGATTGCATCCACCAAGAGGCGGAATTGATTCAAAAGTCCACTTCCCAATCAGACACGGAGTTCTAGGAAATCATGGAGATAAAATTAATTTGTTAATGCGGAGGATGTTGTAATGGCATTCAAGAAAAGAAAGAAATCTTCAAGATATGCAGGAAGTCAGACTCATGGTAGAGGTGCAAAAGAAAGAACAAGAGCATCTGGAAACCGTGGAGGATACGGAATGGCAGGAACTGGTAAAAGAGGAGACCAAAGAAAGACTCTAGTCATAAAGCTTTCTGGTGGAAACAATTATTTCGGAAAAGACAGAACATTAAGAGCAGGAAACAAGCCAAAGAGATTGAAAGTAATTAACTTAAATCAAATTTCAGAAGATTATGCAAATGAAAAAGAAGTTAACCTTGCAGGTTATAAGATTCTTGCAGAAGGAGAACTAACATTCAAAGTAAAAATCAAAGCCAACAGAGCATCATCTTCAGCCATTGCAAAAATAAAAGCATCAGGAAGCACACTAGAATTGTCAGACAATTCATTCGATGAATCTTCTTCAGATGACGAAGACAAGGAAGAAGAAACAAAGCCAGAACCAAAAGCAACAAAGCCAGTTGTAAAAAAGAAATAAATTTTCTAAATGAATACTAAACTATACTCTTATTTTTAAACACAATTTTATAAATATTTTCATGGAAGAATCTTTAGTAAGACAGGAACTTCCCATTCAGTCAGTATATGAACATGGAGAAGACTTAACTGTTACGGTTCCAGTTCATTTAGAAATCCTTAGACTTTCTCCTAAAGCAAGAATTGATAATATAGATTAATAAAAGTTTTGTGAAAATAGATTATCGTAGAACTATGCTTTTTGATAACGAAATTTTATCTTAGTAAAGCATATCATTTAAAATACCTGTAATTATTGCACAAATGATAAAATAAATCAAATTCAAAAACCACTTTTTTCTATATTGTGAAAGAAACAGATCCTTATGTATGAATGTGTAATAAATTGCATTCTTGTAAAGGGTAAAAATATGAAATGGAAAAAGCTTGTAATCAATAGCTTGAGGATACTTCTTGCGAAAATATGGTCTAAACTTAAACCATGATAAAAATATTCCTCTTCCAACAAAAAATAATGTTAAAATCAAGAAGATAATGTGTAAAATATTTAAAAATGCCATAGTATTAAGATATTAACTCTAAAATTTTATTTTCGATTACTTGTTCACTTACTTTTCCGTAACCAAAATCCATATTCATACTATTCATAATTGAATCCTCTTGACTTCTCCAATCCATTACTTTGTTTGCAGTAAAATAACATCCTGTTCCTGTAAGACAATTCTTTCCTAAATCCCATGTAAAATAAGTACTATCATATTTATATCCAATTTCTTTTCCATTAGCAGTTATAATATAGCCAAGACACTCTCGAATTTGTCTTAAAGAAGGAGGAAGCCCTGAGTCTAAGTACACCCAATCATTATCAACATCGAAATATCGTCCTAAACAATCTTTAACTTCAATGTAATCCTCATAGTTAGGTTTTGTAGAATCTAATTCACCATTACACCATTTTGGACATCCTTCATTGTCTAAATTTGGAGAATTAATTATTGGTCCCTGAGTAGTAAAAGAGTCTCCGCAATCATTTATGATAGTACAGGTATCACGATACTCATCTTGTAATAGCCCGCCGTTATTCGAGAATGCATGTCCAAACTCATGTGCAAAATATCCTACAACATCTTTATATTGCTGTTCAAATAGATTAGGTATAAGTGAATGAGTACTGTCATTTACATGCCAGGGTTTTATTGCATACTTTAAATATCCGGGATTAACAGGTATCCTTTGGTCAGAGACTATTAATGGAACATCTAATATAAATCTTCGGTTAATATCTGGTGCAAAATGATTAATTATTGCTTCAGTTTCTAAAGAAGAATCTTCTGGAAGAGTAATTGCAACAATTTCAAAATTATTTACATATTTTAGTATGGGGCTAATGTTAAACAATCCTTCTTGGCCGTTTAATCCCGTAGTAACTTTAGATATTTCTTCTATATCAGATAGATTAAAATATTTTGAATTATATGCTAACGTAATTTTATTTCCTGTGGCGGGCTTTATAATTTTAAATCCAGTTCCTTCAAAGTTTAGAGTAGTAATATTAAATTGATGCAAAATGCAATTATTATCTATAATTTGGACACTATAATTTCCAATCGGATTTAAAATTTGAATTGTTGCAACATACTTATTTTCCTTGGGATTAGCGAATTCAATTTCTTTTATTACCGTTTTATTCGGGTACTTCAAAAATCCTCTTAAACTTGACACAGGATAATCATATAATAATAACTCAATAGAATTATTACAAACTTGCCCCGCATAACAAAAAGTAAACTTTGGACTCAACTGAAAGTTTGAGTTATTTGGGCATCGTTCTTTACAAGCTCCCTCCGCACATCCACTTGGGCAATCATACCCATTATAAACCGCAGGATAAACGTCTCCACAATAATTCTCAACAACTCTATTTCCTGCACAATAATCCTTGAACTTATATGCACCATCTGGACTAACTCCAGTTACATCGCCTTTAATAAAATAAGAAGTCATATTATACCCATCGGAATCAACACAGTATGGTTTACATCTCCCATTTTCACATCCATACGGACAATTATAAAACTCATAACTCATTCTCCCATTTTCACAAAAATATTCAATCACATCTCCACTTGGTTCAATTCCGGCATCAACATCACCACTATCACAATAATCACTATATTCACTTCCATCATCTAAAGTTCCAGCATTGAAATAATCCCTTCCGCCATCACTATCATTACAAGTATCTGCAACACTCTTATTCAAATATCCAGAACCAGAAATAAGAGGAGAAAAACTAGGAACATTATTAAGACTTAAGAAAATTAACACTCCAAGAAGAACGACTAAACTAGAAACAATTATTAACTTGCTTTTCATCAACCCTTTTTTCATGAAATTCATATATCTATTAGGATTATAAATCTTTGTTCACCTTAACTCCCCAGTTTTTTAGGGTATAATTCTGCAATTTTCTTATTTATCGAA
>ERZ1292629.691-Hain-H43-01um-R1-691-length-37216-cov-8_pt1 | contig 37216 bp, 58 predicted proteins | sample MGYA00564399_ERZ1292629 | MGnify/ENA primary metagenome ERZ1292629 (study PRJEB36523, sample SAMEA6512636) | groundwater metagenome | collected 2019-01-08 | study: AquaDiva: Metagenomics assemblies of 32 groundwater samples
CTCCGTCGTTCAGATTGACGAGCAATCGTCGTACCTCAAGGTCGAAAAGGCCCAGCGGTCCCACTCGGAGGGCGGTGCGTGATGGTCGCGCTCACTGTCTTCGCTCTCGCCTCGTGCGTCGTCGCCGCTGCGATCGGGACGGCGTACTTCATGGCCGAAGTTCGCCCGCGTCTGAGCTGGTACAACCGCCCGCGCGAGTTCTCCAACGGGATCACATGGTGCCGCGTGGATGGCACCGGCTGGGGGCTTTGGTGGACAACGCGCGGGTACGAACGGGGCGGTGCTCCGATCTCACGGCTTCGCGTGCGATGCGGGCGCTACGCCGTCGCGGTCCTGACGCCCCAAAAGACCCATAAGAGGGGACGAGAGGGTGATGCGGAGTGAGCCGCTACTACCGCGTTGGGCCGGCAATCTGGGACGAGAATTGGACCGACGACGTTCGGTACATGGCGTTCTACCTGCTCACTTGCAGGCACCGGAACACCGAAGGGCTCTACCGACTGCCCATGTCGTACGTCGTCGAAGACCTCGGTTGGACACAGAAGCGTGTCGCAAGGGCGTTTGATGCGCTCGTGGAGGACGGGTTCGTGATGCACGACCCGGACGCGCGAGTGGTGTTCATCGTCAAAGCACCGGATTGGCAAGGGTCGAAGAACGGCAACCAGATCACAGGTGGCATCAGGGCTATCACCGAAGTTCCACCGTCAAGGCTTGACGAACCGTTCGTGAAGGCTTGGGAAAGGGTTTCGAAAGGGTTCTCTGACGAGCTTCGTGAGAAGCTGGGGAAGCGTTTCGAATACTCCAGTTCCCCCTCCAACTCCCCCTCCCTTATAGAAGGTGGTGGTTCTAAAGACGCTGCGCGCGATCTTCCGACCACCACCCCATCGAATGTCGAGTTCCTTGACGGCAGGGGGGCAGCGTGATGGCCCACGCCTTCCAGGATGGGGCGTTCGTCAACGAGGCCGTGAGGGACCGGCAGCGGATGAGTGCTCAGCAGCTCAAGCGAGAGCAGGCGACGGCGGACCGCAGGGACCGGGCATGGCGGATGGCATACGACCGGTTCCCGCACCTTCGCTGTCAGCCGGGGCAGGTGTGCCCGTGGCTGGTGTGGGCGATCTGCAACGTGTGGGCCAGGGTCGGTGAGGGTCGGGCGCGCAACAGCGCGGTGTTGGCCGAGCGGTGCAGGCTGCTGCTCGGCAGGAAGTCGTGGGCGTGGGATGACGTGACGGTCGATCCGGTCACGGGTCGGTCTTTGGTCGACGAGGAACAGGAGGCGGCATGAGCCCAGAAGAACAGCGAGCCGAAGCGCTCCAGGCAGCGAACGTCAGGCGCGTCGAGGTGTCGGAGTGGAAGCGCCGGCTCAAGCGCAACCCGCACGCCGTCCGCATGGCGCTCGCTAACCGACCCGCGGAGATCGCACACGTCCCCATCGTCGAGATGCTGGCGTGGGCGAGGGTCGGAGGGCTGCGGTCCGTCGCGATGGAAGAGCTCGGCCGGCAGGCCGCACTGGACGGGGTAAACCTGCTGGTCCCGTTGGGCCGTGCTTCGGTGAAGACCCGATCGTGGGCGGTGGAGCATGGGTTGCGGCGTGTTCACGCTCTGCGTTCAGACGCGAAGGTGGCAGCGTGAACCACTCGCTTCCCACCACCAGAACCGGTAGACTCTCTCAGAGCAAAGAGAGCCCCCGCGACGTTGGAGCGTCCGGGGGCATGGCCACCGAAGGAGAAGCTTCGATGACAGCGGCAGAGTACCGCGATGCGCACCAGGCGTGGGACGCGGAAGTCAACGAGGAGATACAGGCCCTTGTCGACTGGGTTGAGGCACACCCTTACTCCGCGGCTCGCTGGCGTGGCGATCACGTTGGAACGATCGGCACCCAAACGCACTTTGGCAGCGACTACCGCCGAACCACTGTGCAGGTGCGGAACTCGCGCCGACGTCGCAACCAATATGCGACGGTCACGGGACTGGACCGCCTAGAGCTGAAGGTCGGCGCGCGGTACCGCCCGGCCCGCGAAGTGCTCGGCCTGTCCACCCTTCAGCACAGTAGTCAGACCCGACCCGAAGGGAACGACCATGGCTGAGCGCGATTCCCTCTGCCGATCAATCAAGCGCAAGCTGATCGCGAAGGTTAAGGCGGCTGACATGAAGCGTGAGCGCGACGAGGCGCGCGCCGAGGTTGAGCGGCTGCGCAGGGATAACGAGTACCTGCGTCACTCGTTGCGCCTGATCAGCGACGGGAGCCAACACGCGGCATCCATCGCTCTCGTGGCTCTGAAGCCACCCCCCGTCTCGCACAGTAGTCAGAGCGCCGAGAAGGGCCACATCAACCAGACAGGCGGCGAGTGATGGACCCGACGACCGAAGTACGCCGCCGGTTCCTCATCGGCGAAGGCACTCTTACGGCGGCCGAAGTGGCCGACTGGGCGATGGAGATGTCGCCGTCGCCCGTACCGATCCCGGCGAACATCGGTGAGGATGATTGCCTGATGGTCGCGCGCGTCGAGAGTGCCGCCTCGACCCACGAGTCTGGCCGAGAGGAACCCCATGGCGCACAGTAGTCAGAGTGCTGAGATGGCCCAGACCTCGGAGCGTGAGGCGTGAGCGGGTTCGTGCGCTTCCCCGGCTTCGACCTGACGCCGGAACAGATCATGGCCGAGGCCTGCGAGCACGGTCCGTTCGTCGCCCGCGTCTGCCTGTTCAGCGGCGGCGGCGACTCGACGGCCGTCCTGCACTACGCGCTCGCGCACGACTACGCCGACGAGGCCGCGTTCGTCGACACGGGGACCGCGCTTCCCGGCGTCCGCGAGCACGTCGAGCAGGTGTGCGCTGGCTGGGGCGTCCCGCTCACCGTGTGGGAGGCCGGCGACGAGTACGAGCGGATGGTGCTCAACCCTCGGTTCGGGTTTCCCGGGCCAGGCCAGCACCCACGCGCCTACCAGCGGTTGAAGGAGCGCCAGCTACGCAAGCTCGTCGCGTCGAGGAAGACGCATCCTCGGGATCGCGTGCTGTTCGTGTCCGGCGTACGCCGCCACGAGTCCAAGCGCCGCGCGTCCCGGCCCGCCGTCGCTCGCCAGGGCGCAACCGTCTGGGCGAACCCGCTCACCGACTGGACCGACGGGCCGACGACGAATTGATCGACGCGCTGGGTGATCTCGCCGCGGCGGCTGGCTACAACCAGGCGTCGCAGTGGGCGGTCGATGCGCGCGACCGCGCCGCGCTGGCGCGCGCGAAATACGACCGCGCCCGTACTGCCCTCTCAGAGAACAACCAGGAGGCTGAACAGCATGGTGAATGAGGGGCGTTCTTCCGGGCAGGACAACGCTTCCCGTGAGGGAGTCGGCGCGTGCGGAGCGCTGACGCCCAACGCGCCGCTGGGCTTTCAGGTGGGCTACCACCTGTGCGAACGCGCCCCTGGTCACGAGGGACCTCACCGCTGCGACATCTGCCCGCATGAGTGGACCGACAACCCCTCATCCGTTCGCACAAGCGCTGAGGCCCCGTCCACAGACTGCCCTTCCTCTCAACCAAAGGACGTGACGTAGATGGACAACGAGACGCTCCACGTGATCGAAAAGCCTGAGTCCACCGGCCCGTTCCTTGTCGTCTGCACGTTCCTCGTCTCCGATGACTACGAGGCCGCAGGCGAGCACATTGCGCAGGCTGCGGCGCAGGCACCCGGCCTGATCGGCGGCACCGGCAATGCGGTGACGTTCGATCCGCGCACTCCGCGCAACCTTGCGCTTGAAGCTGAGCTGGACGCCCTCGACTGCGACGCGACGGCAAACGCCCTTCGCGCAGCGCTGGGAACCGGGGCTGAGTGATGCCCTCTGACAAGGAAAGAATGGCGGCCAAGCGTGCTGGTATCGCTGCGTGGAATAGCGGTGGCCCCGGTGGTGGGAACACCTTCCCACTTGAATTCGCCATTGACGCAGCGATAGACGCCCTCTCCGCTGCTGAGAAGGAACGGGAGGGGGAGGACGGCTACTTGGAATATCTCAAATCCTCCAGCGAGCGTGACGCTGTGCGGGAGGGGGACATCATCGAGAAGCTACGGGAGGTGACCGCCGCATTCCGCAGCGTGGTCGATGAATGCGAAAGCACGGGCAATCTGCCTCGCATTCAACACGTCTGGGAACTCTCAGCGGCCGAGGACTTCCTCAATGACCTTCAGGAGCAGTCCACACCCAAGGAGGAAGCGTGAGGGCATCACAGACGTTCCGCATCGGCCGCGTGAAGCTCACGGTGTGGCCGCGCTCGTTCCCGTGGCTGCTTGAGGTCGGCCGGCGTCAGTGGTGGCTGTTCGATCGTGGCCAGAACCTTGCGGAGCAACCAGGAGAGGAGACGAAGAGATGACAGCGCCATGTGTCTGCTGCGGGCGTCCGGTCTACTACCGCTTCCAGCGGTGCGGGACGTGCGCGAACACCCCGCCGAACTTGACGAGTTTCGGCCTGCGTCGACTGGGAGAGGGCCGATGACTGACCCTCTAGTGGAACGTGTAGCGCAGGCGCTACGTGATGAGTGGTTTGAGAGCGAGGCGTCGGACGACTTCCGTGGCCTGGCCCGTGCAGCTATCGCTGCTATCCGTGAGGCTGAGCCCCTTACGTCCACGCCTGAGCCCTCGACCACAGAAACCGACGGCGAAGCCGCCATTTCCCAAGACCCGCCACCGGGCTTCGAGTGGGAGTACCGAGCGGTGACGGGCAGCACTTGGCGCGATGAGCCGTTGCCGCACTGGCGCAAGGTGGAACGCAGGCCGGTAGGTAAGCCGGAGAGGATGGAGGACTAGATGGGTGAGCCCGCCACAAGTTTCGACCCGATGCCGTACTACACGGCGTTTGGGTGGCATCGCTACCAGTCGCAGTGGGGTCCGGTGAAGTTCTCTGCTGCCCACCTTGCCCCACCAGAGCAAGGGGATCGTCCCTATCGGGCCATCTGCGGCGCGAAGCAGCCCCCGCGCGGCACGCGGTGGGACCGTGGTTTCGAGGTCATCCAAGAGGTGCGTGCGGGAGACCGCAAGTGGTGCAAGAAGTGCATGACTAAGGCATCGAAGGAGTCAGCATGAGACTCACAGAACCCGAGTACCGAGTCCTCTCCCGCAGGGGCGAGAAGACGCAGACCATCCACGTACCTCGTGGTAAGCCGGCCAAGCACCGCAAGGGGGCAGGCTGGGTGGCGTTGGTGCCGTGCCCCGTCTCACCGGGCCGAGCGTACGAGGCGTGGGCCAGGGTCCGCGGCAACGATGGCACTGTGGAGAAGCAGACGCTTACCGTCACGGTCCTCGACGTCATCGAGCTGGAGAACCGTGAGGGCTGGGATGTGACGGTGATCTACGGAGACCGTACGGACAAGCCACGGTTCATGGCACGTAGGGGTGGTGACGTGGACACGCCCGGCTACGTGGCGAACCCCGGCCGTGCGTTGGACCCTGACGCGCCGTGTGTGCCGGAGGAGGTGCAGCGCAAGTGGTCGGAGGAAGCGTTCGAGCGTGACGAGCTCCTACGTGCCCAGAGGATCGCAGCGGCCCGTATCGCCTCTCAGGGCCTACGGGAGATCGGTAGGGATGGGGTGAAGGCTGCTCGTGAGATCGAGTATCGCCTTGACCGCTTGGAAGGCGAACAGGAGGCGGCATGACCCTCAGTGGAACGATGGCCCAATCTGAGGGGAGTGGCGCGTGAAGCCGCACATGCAGTATCTCGGCTACGTCCTGCGTCACAAGTGGTTCGTGTTCCATGCGGGCTTGAAGACCGGCGCGCCCTTGTGGCGGCTCTTCATCCACGATGCGTCGAAGTTCTCGCGCGCCGAGTGGGGGCCGTACGTCCGGCGGTTCTACGGAGGCCGCCACGACGAGATGGACAAGCGCGCTGACCCGGAGGAGTTCCAGCGCGCGTGGACCCACCACTGGCACCACAACGCCCACCACCCGGAGCATTGGGTGACCGCCGAGGGGTGGCGGATGACGATGCCCGAACCGCTGGTGCGCGAGATGGTCGCGGACTGGTTCGGCGCGGGGCGTGCGAAGACGGGCTCATGGGACATGCAGGAGTGGTACGCCGCAAACCGCGAGCGCCTGCCGATGAGCCCCGGCACCCTCGTTCTGGCGGACTGCCTCGTCGCGGAGGCGATGCGCGCCTTCGGTCACGCAACGGTCCTGCCGTGGCCCCCGGTCCCCACAACGACCCACCAACAGCACTCAGGCAAGCCGTCCGCCTCATAGGGCACAATGCACGTAGCCCCGAGAAGCGCAGTCGCCCCGCACGCACAAGGGACCACGCGACGCAGCCATGTTGGCCTAGCCGCAGCATGCCCGCATTCGGGGCTCACCCTCTTCATGGACAGCACGACACGGCAGACAGCACGTCTGCGGATCGTCACCCCGAATCCATCCCCTCGGCCCGATGACCCAATGGTGATCGGGCCTGACGTGGTTCTGGACTGTGAGGGCGGCTACACCTGCGAGTGCCCTGGGTGCCAGAGGGAGCGTGAGGCACTCAAGCGGAGGGGTGTGCGTTCGTTGCGGCCCACCTATGTGAAGCGAGGACGAGCGGCGTGAGCGAGACGGTTGAGCGCATCCAGACCAACGGCATCGCCCACTTCGAGCAGACGTGGCAGTAACCAGCGGCCAGAGGATCGTTGCATCGACGTGTACGGCGACGACATCAACACGCCCGTAGCCTCCTACACAGTGGTGGACTACAGCGCCGAGGATGGCTGGGTTGATGTGAAGCGGAGAGCAGCGTGAGGCTCTGTTGGCATCGCTACCTGCCCGATGTGTCGCCCGAGGCAACGCGGGCGTTCCTGCTCTGCGGGGTGACCCTGCATCGCTGCTCGAAGTGCGGCAAGCTTCGGTGACCCTCTCCAACCCTCACGCCCTACAGGCCCGCCTCGAAACCATCGAGAACGACATCGCAACCCGCCAGAACGAACTAGAGGCAACCGCGATGGCATGGTTCCGAGCCAAGCGTGACCGCGAGAGAGCGTACGCACAGGCGTACATCGAAGCGCAGGGCACAGTGGACGAACGCAAGAGCAAGGCGATCCAGGCGTCCTACCTCATCGGGTTAGAGGATGAGGCCCGCTACGAGGCCCTGAAAGCGGTGATGCGGGTGCTGGACACCAGGGCGAGCATCGGCATGGCACTTCTGAAGGCGCAGAGCCGAGCATGAGCCGAACGATCTATCTACTTGTGATCGGCGCGTACGGCGACTACGAGTACGAAACCTTCACAGACCTCGCCGCCGCCAAGGAGGCAGCCGCCCTTGAGGAAGGGCGCGAGTGGACACACTCGGCGGCGGACGGCTCTGAGGACTGGTACGCCGACCGTGCTCCGACGTGGGAGCGCACGGCAAGCATCCACGCCGTGCCACTCACGGGGGCGGTGATCGAATGAGCGGCCGTCACTCCCCCACCTACACCCCAGAGCAGCGCGAGGACGTGATCCGCCGCTACGAGCTCGGACAGTCACAGGTCCAGATCGCGGAAGCGACGAAGGTCAAGAAGTCCACGGTGGACGCATGGATTCAAGCGCACCGCAGGGGCAAGAAGACCGAGGACCACGACACCTCCGAACCCCTGGACGTGCAGGCCGCCGGCTACGTGAACCGCATCAGCGTCCTGTTGCACCGCGCGCTGGGTGAGGTGGAGCTATCGGGCAAGCAGGTGGACCCGTCCAAGCTTGAGAAGCTGCTGAAGGTCGCAGTCGACCTCGACAAGCACGCACGGCTGGGCAGGCCACCCGAGGACAAGCCCAAGAGCGCCGTAGATGCCCTGGCCGCCGATCTCCCCCCGAGCGATGACTCACAGTGAGCGTCACCTACTGCTGCAGCTCAGCGCGGCCGAACGCGAGATAGAACGCCAAGCCGTCCTGTTGAGCACCCAGGCCGACACGATCGCCCGCCAGGCCAGAGAGCTCCAACAGCTCAGGCCCCAACCCATCCTGAGACGCTGGTCAGCACACGAGGGCTGGCATACCGTGGTCAAGGACGACGACACCGAAGAACCACACTGGAGAGCAGCGTGACCCTTGTCGCCCTCACGATCCTTCTCGGCGCCCTACTCCTCGTAGCCAACGAGTACGAGCTCCGCAAGCGCAAGGAGAGGCGCCGGCTCGAATGCCAAGAGGCCATCAACACGCTTGAGTACCGACTGGGTTTGCGCTGGGATCAGCACGATCAGCGCGTAGAACACGGCGCAGGCACCATTGACCTACGCGGAGGGATCGCCCCAGGCGTAGCGATCCCGGTAGACGGCAGCCCCCAGGACTTCTTCATGCAGGGCTTCCTAGACGAGATCGCCAGGATCGGCGGCAACTCAGACGTAGCGATGGGTCTCACGCGAGAGCAGGAAGCCCGCCTGATCAACGAGCGCAGGCAAGAGCAGTACGCAGCTCGCATCGACAAGCTACGCCGCAGCATCAGCTGACGAGAGGGAAGGGCCAAGAACCCCCGAAGAAGTCCCGCTCTTTCCCACGCGCATGCGTCTAGCGTTAGATCGTCTAGAAGTAGACGACTTTGCTACGTAGCGCATAGCTGTACACCACGGTTCGCAGTGCGACATAAGCCGACTTACGTCAATCCTCAGCAAACACGGGCGATCCGACGTCCAGGCGCGCTGTAGCCGAGACACACGCCGAACCGGACCGCAGTCCACGAGGGCACAGGCCGGCACCCCGCCACCCCTTCCTGCGAAATATGGGAACCCGGACTGGTTGGGACTCCCGCTCTCTCGCACGTCGCTATGGATTGCCTTGCGTTCCGCCGGTGGGCGATGTTGCCCTTTCCCTGTGCTGGCAAGAAGGCCAGTTTGTTTGTGTATTGCGCCACTGGAGGTGGCTTATGAGGCTGAAGAAGATGGCTCAGGGCCGTTCTGGTGGTGGCTACCGCAGGACGGGTCGTTCGGAGCTGAACAAGGCGACGACTCGTGAGGGTGGGGCTGCTCGTGCTGGCAAGCGCTGGTATGAGGTTGTCGGCGAGGATGGTCGTGTGGGGCACATGTACAACGCTGATGATCCTGGGTCGATTCAGTGGCTCAAGCCGAAGAAGGGTGTTGAGGTCAAGGGTGGGGCGGCTGCTGAGGTTCCGCGCGGTAACGCTCGTGAGGCGTCGGCGGTGCGTGGTTCTGCTCAGAGCCAGTTCAAGCAGGACGTGTCGAGGGTGCCGCCCAGGAATCTGGTGGAGCTGCTGGATCAGTTGAGGGTCAACGGCCGGCGCACTCGCAGCTTCTAGACGGATCGCATTCTCCCCAGGGAGGGGTTCATAGCGACAAGAGGGGGGCGCTGTATGGCGCTTCGTATCTCCAAGCTTCCGCCTATCCGGGTGGTGGCGTGCTGCTCGTGGTTCGATGAGGACCCGAGCCTGTTGACGCGGATGGTCGCGTCGCTGCCGTCGATCGGTGTGGACACGCTGGTCGCAGTCGATGGCCGGTACCGGCTGTTCGGTGACCAGGATTACGACGACTTCCGGTCTCCTCCGGAGCAGCATGCGGCGTTGTGGGCGGCGTGCGCTGAGCATCACGTCCGGCTGGTGTCTGATCTCGCGCCGGGCTTGTACCGCGATGAGGTCGAGAAGCGCCAGCGGTTGTTCTCGCTGGCTGAGAGCTACGCGCAGACCGGGGATTGGCTGCTGTGGATCGACGGTGACGAGAACGTCGGCCAGTGGCTTGATCCCGAACGCTCGCTGTCTGACCACCTGCGGCTGACGTCCAGGGATGTGGCCGAGGTCACGTTCGTCGACCACGAGCCCCGGCCGGGCGTCGTGCGTCACTGGCCGCTTCCTCGCCTGTTCCGGGCGGGGAAGTTCAGCCGGATGGGGCCGAACCACTACACGCTGATCGCGCATGACGGCGGGGCGTTGTGGGGCAGCAACGCGCACCGCACTGTCGCCGAACGGGTGCAGGTGCCGCTCCTGATCGAGCACAACCAGCGCGCCCCTGAGCGCGCGGAGCGCGAGCGCAGGTTCATCACAGATCGTGACCGGTTCGCACCGGAAGCGGAGCGGTTCGACCGCTCGAAGCTCACGGCGGAGAACTATCCGCTGGTGGGGGAGTACGAGGTCCGGACGACCTAAACCAGCCCGCAGGGGCTTCGTCGCCGGACACTGACAAAGGAGGCCTGTCATGGCCACAGCGACGGAGCACAAGCGCGTCCAGCTTCCGGGCGGCGACTACCTCATCACCGGGACGCTGGCGCTCGGCACGGCCGGCGCGTCGGGCAAGGAAGCGATCACGATCACCGGTGTCGAGAAGATCAAGAGCCTGTTCGTTCAGGGCAGCGGCTACATCTACGAGTGGGACCGTGCCACTCAGTCGCTTCAGGTGCGGTACCCGAACGTGGCGACGACGGGCGACGTGGTCGCTACGCCGGTCGCGTCGGGTGCGTCCCTGTCTGGTGTGACGGCGGCGCCGTTTCTGGCGATCGCTCGGTGAGGCGTAGGTGGCCACGAAAGAGGCCACCGGTCGGCCGGATGCGAGCGAGGGCGGGGGCACCCTCGCTCGCGTTCAGGCCGCAGCGCGTAGTGACTTCGCGTGGTACGCGCCGCGGTTTCTGAAGGTCGTCGAGAACCAGAAGTTCGTTCCGTTCGAGCTGCGCCCGATGCAAGTCCGCCTGTGGGCTGCGCTGAGGGAGCAGCGGGACGCCGGCCGGCCGATGAGGGCGGTGATCCTCAAGAGCCGGAAGATGGGCGCGTCAACGATGGCGCAGGGCCTCCTGCTGCAGCGCGCGTCCCTGCGAGCGAACCACAACTCGGTGACGGTCGCGCAGGACTCGAAGACCGCGGCGGAGCTGTTCACGATCGCCGAGCAGATGTACGTCCACCTGCCGTCTGACCCGGAACTCGGGTGGGCTAAGCCGCAGATCACAGCCAAGCGGCGCGGCCGGGAACTGTTCTTCGGCCAGCCGGCCCGCCAGGCGATCCGCAGCAACGCGGACATCGGGCTGAACAGCCGCGTCTTCGCCGACACCGCTAACGAGCTCGAAGCTGGACGCGGGTTCACGTTCCACACCCTGCACCTGTCTGAGGTGGCGTTCTGGCCGGACATGCAGCGGAAGCTCACGTCGCTGGTCAACACGGTCCCGCAGGACGACCCCGACACGCTCATCCTCATCGAGTCGACGGCGAACGGCTACAACCACTTTCAGAAGTTCTGGGCGCAGGCCGAAAAGGGCGAGAACGAGTACACACCGTTCTTCGCTGCGTGGAGCGAGGACCCCCGGTACGCCCGCCCCTTCCCCTCCGCAGGTGACCGTGAGGCGTTCGCGGACAAGGTCGGGCGCGGCCAGTGGGGCGCCGACGAACCCGAACTGCTCGACAACGGCTTGACGCTAGAGCAGTTGCACTGGCGCCGCTGGGCGATCGAGAACCTTGCGGGCGGCGACCTCGACACGTTCCGCCAGGAGTACCCAAGCTTTCCCGACGAGGCGTTCATCGGCACCGGCAAGACCGTGTTTGCCGCCAACCACATCCGTCGCGTTCGGGACATCGCGCAGGTGACCGAGCAGTCCGCAGAGCGGGTGTGGCTCGAACCGGGGGCGACGACGACCAAGACGATTAGGGCGGGGACGATTCAGGTCCCGACGAGCGTGAAGGAGCGCGACTGGCGCGAGACGGACCGCCAAGACCACTACTGGCGCATCTACCACCGGCCCGGCAGCGAAGGGACGTCAGGGCACTTCATCGTGATCGTGGACCCCGCCGCAGGCGAGGAAAACACCGCGGGAGAGTCCGACTACACCGGCATCCAGGTGATCGACTGGAAGACCCGCGTGCAGTGCGCGCAGCTTCAGTCCTACTGCGAACCCGCCACGGCCGCGGAGCAGGCGTTCCTGGTGGCGATGCACTACCGCCACGACAAGAACCTTCCTCTCGTCGTCGTCGAGGTCACAGGCGGCTACGGCAACTGGATCGCGCAGCGCATCTGGCGCGAGCTCGGCTGGCGCAACATGTACTTCCGCAAGAACGTGGACCCTCGCCAGAAGGAACGGCAAACGGACCTCGTCGGGTTCATGACCGACCGCGGCTCAAAGCCGATGCTGGTCGACACAGGCCGGGACATCCTCAGCGAACAGGACCCCGGCATCCGGTCCCTGTTGCTTGCCGACGAGCTACGCACGTACGTGCGCGACAGCAAGGGAAAGACCGGCGCGGAGGACGGGTCGCACGACGACCTTCTCATGCCGTGGCTGATCGGCCAGTACGTGGCCGGCGTGAAGCCCCCCAGGGACCGTAAGTCGGGGGGCGTGATCTCAACGTCCAGTTACCGGGGCCAGGCGGCCACGGTGATTGGCAGACGCTAGGAGGCCGTGATGGCTGATGCAACGCTGACGAGTTTCCCTGCGGGGACGAGTGTGTCGTGCTACCCGATCGGGCAGTGCGAGCCGTACAAGGAACAGCAGCGCGTGCCGCCGCTGACGGCGACCGCGACGGAGACCGTCGCCTCGACGAGCATCCTGACGTACACCGGGATTGACGCGGGCTCGTACTACGCGGTCGGGTCGATCGAAGGTGTCGTCAAGTTCCACGCCTTCCGGGCGGTCGATGCCTGATGTCGTCCCGGACGTCGGCGCTTCTCTGGACACCGGCAGGCACCCGGCAGGAGCGCCGCGTCGAGGTGTGCCGCATCTGCGGGACCGAACTGGACCCCTCGGAAGCGATCCGGCACGTCGACCTGTGCTACCGCCGCAACGAAGCCGAGCTGCGCATGTCGTCGCCGCGGGTGCAGCACCCCGCCCTGTTCGGAACCCACGACGTGGACCTTGAGTTCCAGGAGTGGCATCGCAAGAACCCCAAGGGGGAGACGTTCGTCAATGGCACCTAGAACCTTTCGCATCGAAGGCTACGAGGACGATGGCACGCTGGTGCTCCCGGATCGCGAGGAGCTTGGCGAGCTGCTGGGTGACCTCATCGGCAGTATCGCTCGCCTGGGTGGCATGTTCGCAGTGGCCGCGCATCGCCAGGAGATCAGCGAGGGGCACTTCGAGACGACAGCGTACATCGTCACCCACGACACGCACTCCCCAGCGGCGAAGCTGAATCCGCCCGCGCGCAAGCCCGACCCCGAGCCGGCCAAGGACGAGGCCGCAAGTGCCGTCGTTTGAACTCACAGACGAGGAGAAGACCCTCGTCCAGGAGATCAACGACAAGTACCGGGTTGCCGACGAGGGCGCGCACCGCGACTTTCGCGAGAAGGCCGACCGCTACTACAGCCTGTACCGCGGCGTGCGGGAGTGGGGGCAGCGCGTCGATGGCGTGGACCGCCGTGACCGCGACGTGGCCTACCGGGAGGGCAAGGATCGGTGGGGCGCCGAGCTGTTCATCCCGTACGCCTTCCGCACCGTCGAGACGGTCGTGCCCCGGATGCTCGCACATCGCCCCCGAATGCTTCTCACGCCGTGGGATGAGCAGGCACTCGGGAACGTCAACAACATGCGGATGCTCCTCGATCGCCAGCAGGAGCAGTTTGACTACGAGCTTGTCGTCCAGGACGTGGCGAAGGACGGGCTGATTTACGGCCTTGGGGTGCAGAAGACGGGGTGGAAGAAGGAGTACCGCCAGATTGCGAAGGTCACCCCCGGCATCTACGGGGACATGACCGAGCAGGCCGAAAAGGTGTGCACCGTCGATGACGCCTGGGTGTGGCGCGTCGACCCGCGCGATTTCGTCTGGGACCCGTACGCCGCCGAGGTTGACGAGTGCGAGTACCTGTATCACCGGACGTGGCGGTCAGACCAGTACGTCAAGAACCAGGTGGCGCTTGGTTTGGAGGCCGGCGGCTGGCGGCAGGACATCCCGGTAGACGACCTGCTCGCGCTCGGTGGTAGCGATAAGCGGTCGGAAATCTACGCAGACGGCCTGGCCGCGGAGGGGTCTTCGACCTCGGAGCCCGCGGGCGGGAAGGTCCATGAAGTCTGGGAGTTTCACAACCGAGACCGGGTCATCACCATCCTCGACCGCGAGGTGCCGGTCCGGAACGTGCCGAACCCGACCGCCTCGGGTGACTACCCGTTCCAGGTCTACCGACCCACAAAGGTCGGCGGGCGGATGGTCGGCATCGGCGAGATCGAGCCGATCGAAGACCTCCAGTACGAGATCAACGACCTTCGCTCTCAGCGCCGTGACGCCGCAGCGTTCGCGCTCATGCAGGTGTACGCCTACGACGACAGCGTTATCGACGCGGAGGATCTGCGGGGCGGAATCTTCCCCGGCGCAGCAATCCCAGTCAACGGCTCACCGCGAGACTTCCTTTACCCCATCCAATTCAAGGAGCCGCCGGGTACGAGCTACCAGGAGGAGGCCGCGATCCGTGGTGACCTCGACACCACCTCGGGCGTGTCGGACACGGTGACCGGTGGTGACGGCGGGGGTGCGGCAGCGCAGACCGCGACCGGCGTCCAGCTTGTGCAGGCCGCTGCTGGGGAGCGGATCAAGGCCAAGGGACGCCGGGCTGAGGTGGAGTTGTGCAAGGCGGCGGGCAAGCAGCTTCTTCTTGAGAACCAGCGGCGGATCACCACCGATCGGATGCTCCCAGTGGAGCAGCACGACGCCGGCCCGAGCGCACCAGCGTGGACGCTGGTAAAGGTCGGCCCGAACGAGCTCGCGGGCCGGATGTCGGTGAACGTCGAGGGCGGCAGCATGGCGGCCGAGAACACGCCGCAGATGCGTTCGGACGCTCAGGCGTGGTTGCAGGTGATGGGCTCTCCGGCAGGACAGTTCTTCGACCCGGTAGCGCTTGCGCGGAAGGTTGCGGAGGGGATGGGCGTCAAGGACACCGAGGGGTTTGTCAAGCCCCCTGAGCCGACGATCCCGCCGGAAGGGTTGGCGGCGTTCCTCGAAGCGTCGGGCGTTGACCCCAACGGCTTCATGCCGGACCTCATGCAGTTCCTTGAGGCTGGTCCGCCGCAGGAGGGGGCGCCCGATGAGCAGGCGGCATGATCGCGCGCGCAAGGTCGTTGAGCGCGACCCCGATCTGACGCTTGTCGCCGTTCAAGCGTGGGATCGGCGGGCGCGCCGTCGCGTGAAGCGGCTCGGCAAGGATGCCGCCGAGTTGTTCGGCCCGCCCGGCGAACTTGACGAGATCGCAGCTTTGAACCCAGAGGGCGACTGGCTCCGCGACTTCGTGCAGGCCAAGCAGCATCGTCTACGCACGATTCTTGGGGGTGTCGACTGATGGCGTCGGCGACCGTCACGCGCGTTGACCTGTTTCCGGATGGCACCACGGTGTACGCCTACCCGTTGGAAAACTGGTCGACTGGCGCACAGCCGCCTCGTGGTACTCCGGTTGGTTCGAGCACGACGAGCGCGGCGGCCTCGGCGTCGGGCGTGACGTTCACCGGCCTCGCTGATGACATGCGGTACGTGGCGTACGCGAGCGTCAGCGGCGAGCATCGGTACGTGAACTTCACGACGTACCGTAAGCGCAACCCGGTCCAGGCGGTGGGTGACGCAACGGACGGTCAAGCGCTGGTGTGGGATGACGCCACGGAGGCGTGGGAGCCCGGGACAGCAGGCGTGAGCCAGGCCACCGTTAACACGACGGTAGCGGCGGCAACGCCGTGGAACGTGTGGATGCACGGCCAGGGGCGTCCAGCCACGAACACCGGGTTTGCCACCTTCGGCACCAGCGGGCAGCGCACAAGCGCATCGCAGAACGACGAAATCGGCTGGGACTTCTACCTTGCAGCCGGAACGTGGGAGTTCTGGCTCCTGCACATCACGAACAACAACCGCGGCATCTACACCGTCTCGCTTGACGGCGCGAGCGTCGGGACGGTGGACGGCTACTCGTCCGGGTCCGTGACGTACGTCGAATCACAGATCGCCGGCCATGTCGTCGCGTCCGCCGGAGTCAAGCGGCTGCTGTTGAAGATGAGCACCAAGAACGCTTCCTCGTCGGCGTACATCGGGTCCATTCAGCTCGTTGGCATGCGGCGTACCGCGTAGTTCTTTCTCAAGGAAGGGAGGTGGCCCGTGGCCACGTTCACTACCACCACTGACCGCTTCCCGTACAACACGACGGTCACGGTCTACCCGCAGTCCAACTGGTCGACTGGGGCGCTTCCACCGTCCGGAGCTCCGGTCGGTTCGAGCACAACCAGCGCAGTCGTTTCGAGCGCGTCGGTTCTGACATTCACCGGGCTGACGGCTGGCACCGCGTACTTCATGACCGCGGAGGTTGATGGCGCATACCGGTACGTCGGGTTCCGCACCCAGGCCACGTCCGGACAGGTGCTTACCGAGAACGGGCGCGAGGAACAGTCCGCGCTTGTCATTCCGAAGTACGACAAGGACAACGGACAGGCGGGGATGTACGCGACGCCCGGCGGCGCCGACACGGTCGGCACGCAGGCGCTGGTGGCCAACCAGGCGTACTTCTCGCGGTTTGTCCCTAGCCGCGACATGACGATCGACACGATGGTGTTCTCGGTGTCGTCGGCTTCCGGCACAAACGACCCGTGTGACGTTGGCATCTACGACAGCACGCTGGGCACGCGGATCGTCAGCAGTGGCGCTACGTCAGACAAGCTCAATGCGGGCTCAGGCCGCAAGGAGGTTGGAATCTCCGCGACCACCCTGGCGGCAGGGACCGTGTACTACGCAGCGTTTGCTGCAAACAGCACGGCGACCATCGTGACGTCCACGATGGGCACTGCCAACGCGGTGGGGCTATTCGGGACTGGCGCGGGAACGGCCGAGTACCTCATCAAGACGTCTTCATACGTGCTTCCGACGTCCATCGCTACCCCTACCGCCAATGCGGTCGGGGTGCTTCTGGCGCTACTGGAGGCGTGAGCGGTGGCGTCCTTTACCATCGCGTCGTGCGCCGACCAGTTTCCCGTTGGGACAAGTGTCGGCGCGTACCTCGCGAAGTACCGGCGCGATGGGTCGTCGCCCTCTGGATCTGCGGCTGACACGGCGACCGTCGCCGCTGCGGGCACCCTGACCTTCACTGACCTAGTGGACGACGAGCAGTACGTGGCGTACGCAAGCGTCGGCGGCAGCCACCGCTACCGGAACTTCGGCACGGATCGTCCGCGCACGCGGCCAGTGGAAGTCGTCGGCCAAGCGTCCGGCGGACAAGTGGCCGTGTACGACGAGAATATCGGACGATGGGTTGCGCGCGGTCGGTCCTCCAGGTCGCTGCGGGAGTTCGGCGTTACCGGCGTACCGAGCGATATCGAGCGGATCAACGACGCTATTGCCGCCTCGGCTGCGGAGGGATTCACGCTGCTCGGCATCCCTGGCCTATCGGTCACGGTAGAGGAGGCCGTGGGGACCAAGAACTTTCAGGGCGTGGTCGGCGCTACCTCCAACAATCGTCCGTACGCGGTCGAGTTTGTCGCCGGGTGCGATGTTGATTTCAAGCACATGACACTTCAGGGCATCGAGGGCGACGACATCGTTCTTGCCTGCAACGAAAACGTGTCGGTGGACGCGACAGGTACAGCGACATCAGATGGCACGAATGTCTTGACAAGCGTCACTGGGACTGGTTGGGCGGTCGGTCAGTACATCGGCGACTCGCCTAACGCAGACAAGATCCCAGCCAACACGGTCATCACCGCAGTGGGGTCAGGGACTCTGACATTGTCAAACAACGTCGTCGCGGGAACGGGCTTTGCCATCAATGCCTTTCGGGCCGAAGACGACAACGTCAGAATCCAAAACCTCATCGTTGACGGCGGTGGCACCGCCGGCACGCGAGCGCTTCCACACTTCTGGCTCCTCGGACTGGCGAACGGATCGCAGGTCGACAACGTCCTAGTCCGCAACGGGTCTTACATCGGCGCGCTTGTGGCGGCCTGCGAGGACACTTGGTTCGGACGCTTGGACGTACACACCGTGCGCGGCCAGGGGTGGCAGTTTGGCGGCAACTTCGCGCAGCAGCTCCGCAGGTGCACGATCGAGCGCGTGCGTGGCTGGAATCTCTCAGACTACGGGGCTGCGAGCCAGCCCGGTAACCCATTCTTCCTGGGTGGGGTTGATGTTCAGGTCGGGCACATCTACGGTCGCAACTGCGCTGGCGGGCACAAGATCGGCCCGAACGCGGATGGTGTGATTATTGAGTCCGCAAAGTTTGACGGGCGCGCAATCACTGGCGAGTCTGAAAATGTCAGCCTTAGCAACGCCGACAACACGGGGCTGAAAATTCAGGGCAGTACGGGTATCGAGGCCGGTCGCGTCAGCGTCGGGACCGTTCTGTCGCAGTTCTGTCACGGGCCGGGGATGCTCCTGTACTACACGGAGAATTTGTCGATCGGAACGTACAACGGGTACCGCAACGACAACGACGGCGATGGCTACGACATCTCTACCGAGGGCATCGACGACCTGCAGATCGCCACGGCCCAGATCGAGAGCCCCGGCCGACACGGCATCGCTATTGGCTCCGGCATGGGGCGGTATCGCTTCGGCACGTTGTCCATCCGCGACTGCGGGCGGGTAGGCGCGGCTGGTGCGATTGGGATGACGGTGGCCTCGGGGGAGGGCCGAATCTCGGACTTGGAGGTCATTGACAACGCGGGCTTGTCGGCCACGCCAAAATCCGTTCAGAGCACCGCCGACGTGTTTTTGGACGTCTCCAGCTACCGGTCGAACCTTACCAACTGCATTGACATTCGGTACGCACGCATGAGGCTCGGGAACCCCGTTCTTGGCGACGGTAGCGCCCCTCTCGTCGGGCAGGTCACGCTTGCGGCTGCTGCCACCACAACGGACATCTCCAACGCGAACGTTGTTCGTCAGAACCTGGGTAGCGTGTGGACGGAGCCGTGGATCGTGGTTACGCCAGCGAACGCCGCTGCGCGCACCCTGGGTCAGCCGTATGTGACGATCCCGGTTGGTGGCACGTTCCGTCTTAGCCATGGCTCTGCTGCTGGTACCGAGGTCTACAACTGGCGGATTCTGGAGTACAACGTTCGCGCCGCGCAGCTCGCCTAATGCCAAACCACAGGGCGAGGATCAGCGCCACGGGCACGTAGAGGAACCGGTCTAGGACCGCGTTCATCGACAGGCCCGCGACGAGGAACACGACCAGGCTCGCGCACAGCCCGAGCGCATCGCCTTCGCGCCGCATCCTCCACCCGAGGCTCAGCGCCCCGAACACGATGATGCCCCACCCGGCCAGGGCGAGCAGGCCGCCGGACGAGGCGAGTTGAAGCCAGGTGTTGTGCGCGCCACGGATCGCCTCGTAGCCCCACCCGGTAAACGGCCGCTCCATGAACAGGGCCAAGCTCTCGGCGATCGACCCGAACCGCGAGGAGTCAGAGGTCTGGGCGCTCTGCCCGGCGAGCCCGGTGCCGCCCATAAACCTCTGCACGGCAGACAGGGACGAGGCGAGCGCCGGCCCCTGGGTCGCGGCCACCAGGCCGCCGACGAGCACGACCGTGAACATCTGCTTCCGACCGCGGGCCTGCCAGGCGAACACGAGCACGAACGCCAGGACCGTCCCGATGAACGCGGCGCGACTGCCGCTGATAAGCGCCGCGGCGACGTACACGGCGACGAGAGGCGCGTAGGCCCACGCCGACTGGCGGTCGACGATCCGGGCGAGAGCGACGGGGAGTGCCATCGCCGCTGCGACGCCGAACAGCGTGGGGTGGACGGCCAGCCCGGTGAACCTTCCGGCCGCGTCGCGGTAGGCCTCGAAGGCGTAGAGGTTGCCGGTCAGCGCCTCCTGGTAGTCGAACGGCGTGAACGCGGCGAGGACGCCGATCAGCGACGAGAACCCGACGCCGAGCAGCCACACCGTCGTCAGGTCCCGCGCCCGGCGCACGGACGTGACCACCACGGCGAGCGCGAGCGGGATGATCGCCACGGCCAAGATGAGCCGGGCGGCGAGCGAGAAGCCCGAGCTGACGTCCTGAGCGCCGGTCCCGAGGTTGCGTACCCGGAACAGCGGCCCGGTCTTGTCGAGCACCGGAAACATCTCCGACACCGCGAGGCTCGCGGCCAGCAGCAGCACCCCGACCGGTAGCCACCACGGCACATGGTGCCGAGCGCGCAGCCCGACGAGCGCCGCCGGAAACAGCGCGGCCACGATCACCGCATCGCTGAACGTGAGACTCCCGCGCCGCATCCCGTTCGCTGAGATCAGGAACGCCCCGGCGCACATTGCCCAGTAGGGCACGCGGGTCAGGTCTTCGAGCGCCGCGCCGATGGCGAGGCCCGCCGCGGTGAGCGCCAGGAGCCCGGCGAGGGCGAGCCCGAGAACGGGAAGCCCGCCGAGCGCAACGACCGCGCCGAGGGCGCAGGCGACGGCCACCGCGCCGAGCCCTGCGACCACATCGACCTTGCGCGGCGCGATCTGCACCCGTTGAGCGTAGAGAAAGCAGGCTCCTATGCACAAGCCGACACGGCGCAGTCAGCCCTACAGGGACGGACAGCAGCACCCCGGCATGGCCCTCGACGCGATGCGCAAAGGCCAGCCGCAGTTCATGCCCAACCCCGCAGACATGGAGCGCCGCAAGCAATCCATGCTCGCCCTGATGGCGAAGGGACTGATGCCCCGGTGAGCCCGATTCGTCGCCCCACCCGTACCGGACTGCCGTCTGCAAGTCCAGAGGAGCAGCCGTACCTTGCTCGCCTCGAACGCGACGGATGGGCAGACGAGCTCGAAACGGTCTGCCATCACGTCGAAGCCCTCGCCGACCACCCGGGCTGGCAGGCACTCACCCGACTGATAAACGAGGCGCACGAAGACGCCTTCACCAAGGTCTTGCACGGGCACTCAGGCGCACAGGGGCGCGTGCTCGAACAGGCGGAATACGCCCGCCTCCATGGCTTCTTCGCAGGGCTCGGCGAGTACCGAGCCGCGCAGAGGGCGTTCCAGGTCGCTGATGCGCGGCGCAAGGAACGCAACCGGCAGGCCGCCGAGCAGCGCGCCTGACACACCACACACGAAGGGAGCGGCACTCGATGAGTGAAGCGACCGAAGGCACGGGTACCGCTGGCAGCGCCGAGAGCGCAGGAGCCGGCACGGAACCCACCACTACCGAAACCACCGCCACGCAGTCCGGTGGGAATAGCGGTCAGTACGACCGGCTGATGGAGCGGATGGAACAGCTCGGCGGTCACACAATGACCGTGGCCGAGCAGTTGCAGGCCATCCAGCAGCAGCTCAACCAGGAGCCCGAAGACGTCGAGGACTACCTCGAAGAAGGCGACCCGGGCTACGAGGAGCAGCAGTTCGAACAGTACCTCGACAAGCTTGTCGCCGACCGGGTGGAACAGGGGGTCCGCGAGGCCGTCACTCCGCTGCAGCAGGCACGGCAAGCAGAGGTGTACGACACTCGCGCGAGCGACATCGAGTCCAAGTTCACGGACCTGATGGACGACAAGGGCAAGCCCACAGAACTTGCCGCCAGCGTCATGCGGGCGGCCTGGGAGAGTGCCGAACGTTTCGGCATCAACTCCGACTCGGACCCCCGTTTTTGGGACGTGTTCGAGATGAGCTACAAGGCTCACAAGGCAGACCAGATCCGGGGCCGCGAGACGGCCGCCGGACAGACCTCAGCAGTCCTTGAGTCCGGCGGCGCGTCCGCGGGCTCACAGGGGGCCGCGGAGGTCGATGAGTTGCAGGGGGTCCGCGCCATCCTGGCCCGGTCCCAGAGTGACCCGTTCGCCTAGCGCGATGCGCTAGCGGCGAGCCGTCACGACTGCACGCACACACACATCACACCACGGAATAGGTGAAAGGGGGACGTAGCAAATGTCTACGGCTCTTTCGATCAGTGGTGCGCGGTCGACGACGGACATCTCGTCGTCTCAGCGCATCGTCAACCTGGACGAGGACATCAAGATGGTGCTGCCCGCAGCGGCACCGTTCACGACCCTCCTCCAGCAGACCCGCAAGCGGGCGACCGGCGACCCGAAGTTCAAGTGGTTTGAGGATGACCTCAAGCCGCGCTTCGACGCCATCAACGACGGCGGCGGGTACACGTCCTCGGCCACATCCCTGACCGTCGACAACGGCACGTACTTCGCCGAGCACGACATCGTTCTCATCACCCGCACGGGTGAGCAGATCCGTGTCACGCAGGTCGTCGGCAACGTGCTGACCGTCGTCCGCGGCGTCGGCACCACGTCGGCGGCGGCGATCAACAACGACGACGAGCTGATGATCGCCAGCTCGGCGCAGCCCGAAGGCGACGTCGCCAAGACGGCTCGCAGCAACAACGGCACGGAGGTCTACAACTACACGCAGATCTTCCGCGAGCCGTACGAGGTCACCCAGACGAGCTACGTCTCGGAGAACGAGACCAACCCGCACGACTGGGACCACCTGACCGCAAAGAAGATGATGGAGCACAAGCGCGAGCTTGAGCTTGCGGGCATCTTCGGGCAGCGGTCGGAGAACACCAGCGGTGGGGAGGTGCGCCGTACCACGGCGGGCCTGCTCGCTCAGATCACCACGAACATCACCGATGCGGGCGGCGCGTTCACCGAGACGGAGTTCAACACCGCGATGCGGACGGCGTTCAGCAACAAGTCCGGGTCCGGTGCCGGCGCGAAGACGAAGGTCGCGTTCGGCTCTCCGCTGGCCACGCAGGTGCTCAACAGCTACCCGGCGTCGAAGGTGCAGATCAACACGAGCGGCGAGGCGAAGGGGAAGTACGGGATCGACTTCACCACGTTCACGTCCCCGTTCGGCGCGATCCGCCTGGTGACGCACTGGGAGCTGACGGGCACCAAGTACGGCGGCTACCTCGTGATCGCCGACATGGGCAACGTCGAAATGCGGTTCCTGAAGGGGCCGAAGGGCAGCCGTGACACGCACGTCCGCAAGGAGATCCAGGCCCCGTCCGCGGACTCCCGCCTGGACGAGGTGCTGACCGAGTGCGGGTTCCAGGTCGCGTGCGACGAAACGCACTCGATCGTGTCCGGGATCACCGGCTAGCAAGAGCAGCAAAGGCAGCCCGGTTCGCTGATAGCGGCCGGGCTGCTGGTCGTTTCAAACAACCCACTGGAGGTGGGCGATGCCCGTCACCGAGTTCACCAAGGCAGATCATCCCGTCACGTTCGCTTCCCGCGCGCTCAAGCAGCGCGTCGTCATGGAAGCCGGACACCCGATGCGCAACTCCTGGGGCGACAAGATCGGCGACACGGTCGGCCACACCCTCGAATTCGTCGACGGACGGTTCGTCGCCGAGACCGAGGAGGAGATCGCGTACCTGCGCGGCCGGATCGCTACGCCGGGCGGCCCGGAGATCTGGGAACTCGGCAAGACGCACGCCCCGGACTCGAAGGCGACGATTCAGCAGATCGCCAGCCTTGCGGCCAAGGGCGACACTGCGGAGCTTCACCGCCTGCGCTCGCAGGAGGTGAGCGAGTGGCAGCGCCAGGACGTCCTGGACACCCTCGACGCGGTACTTGAGGTCCACGGCGAGCCCGTCGAAGACCACGAGCCGGCGCCCGCCCCGGAGCCCGTCGCGGCGAAGGTCATCGAGGCCGACGACCCGGAGCCCGAGAACCAGGCGGTCGCAGCGATGAAGGATGTCCCGTGGCAGCAGCTCAAGCAGTTCGCATCCCAGCAGGGCATCAACACGCACGGCAAGAAGCGCGACGAGATCGAAGCGGAGCTCGCCGACCTTCAGCCCGCAGGGGTCGAGGGGTAACCCGTGGGTCGCTGGGCTGACATCCGCACGAGGGTCATCAACGCTGTAGGCGACATCACCGAGAGTGAGGCGCAGGCGTTCGTGCTGGATGCGGCCCGCGAACTGAACGCCGAAGGACGCTGGTACGAGTCCCGCGTTTCGCTGGGAACGACAACGGCCGGCACGGGCGAGTACGACGTCACGGACAGCACCGTTGACATCTACGCGGTGCTGGTCGACAGCGTCCCGTACGTGCAGGCCACGACGAAGGACATCGAGGAACTGGACGCCAGCGTGTCCACCTTGAACCTGGGGACACCGATCCCGCAGGGCGTGTTCGCGTCGTACTACAACACGTCCGGGGACCTGCGGGTCAGCCTGCGGCCGACCCCCGAGGTGACCGGACTGACGATCGTCGCCCGCGCGATCCTGCCGATTGCGTCGCCGACGTGGGCGAGCGCGGACCCGATCTTCCCGGAGGACTTTGACCAGGTCGTGATCGCCGGGGCGGTCGCACTCGGTCTGGACGAGAACGACGACCGCGCGGACCTGGCCGCTACGCACCGTGCGAAGTTCGAGGCGGGCATCAAGCGGCTGCGGTCCCGCAAGGCGTCAAGGATCGGGAAGGGCGCGATTCAGCTTCCCGCCCCGCGGAGGATGAGGTAGATGGCGGGGTTCGCGTCGACCAGCCAGTCGGACTTCAGCAAGGGCGCGCACCCCGGGCATGAGCGGGTGCCGAATGATGGGGTGGAGAACTGCATCAACGGCTTGTACGACGATGACGGGACGATCTTCAAGCGCGGCGGATGCACGTACCTGACGACCTCGGACACGTCCTCGACGTATGGCGACCTGCGTTCGCTGTGGGCGGGGCAACTCGCCCACGGTGAGAGCGTCGTCGCGCTCAGTTCGAACGAAACAGCGGTGGCAGGGTCGTACGCCTGGGCGATTTGGAAGCTTGACGACAGCACCGGGGTGACGCTGAACCGCGAGTACGACTCGACCTCAGCGCTCACCGGATCGCCGCGATGGGGTAGGCCGGTCGGCGCGCTGGGCTTGGTGTTCTTCCCCGGCCGTGCGCACACGCACCTTGACGTGTACGGCGGTTCGGAGCTTGCGACCGTCACGTACTCGTCGCCCGACACGGTGACGACAACGATCAACTCCACTGCCGTCACCGGCTCTGGCACGTCGTTCCTGACCGAGGTCGACGCCGGCTCAATCCTGTTCGCCAACTCGGGGTACGGCATCGTCAAGAGCGTCGAGTCAGACACCGCCTTGACGCTGACGAGTGAGTGGTATCAGCCGACCACAACGGGTGACGCGACCTTTGCTCCGTGGGTGAAGGGCGCGGTGCCCAACCAGGCTGACGTAGCGGTCACGAAAGACACCCCGGCTCCCGTCGTGGGGTCGGCGTACGACCGGCTGCTGATCGGGCACAAAAACCGGCTGTACTTCTCAAGCCAGACCAACCCGTTGCAGTTCGCCACCAGCGAGGACTATCACGAGCTGCCAAACGGCGTTGTCATCACAGGCATCCAACAGCTCTACGACACCGCCCTGCTGTTCACCACGGATGGCGTATGGGCGCTAAGTGGTCTCGCACAAGACCTGACAGACGACTACGGCAACGCCCAGCACCGGCTAGAGAAGGTCAACGGGGACATTGTGCTTTGGCGTGACACGGGGCTCGGCAGCAGCTCGGATGGCATCGTGGTACCCGCGATCGACGACGTGTACAGCATGACGGCGGGCGGCGCGGTCTCAATCGGCGGCGGCATCCGCAAGCTGTACCGCGAGTACGTGAAGGCTGACTACATCCCGGGCCAGGCGGCGGTGCATCGCGGCCACTACTTCCTCCCGATCCTCGACCCCTCCAACGATGACGAATGGGTCGACCTGCTTGTCTGCAACCTCGCGTCAAAGGGTTGGACGCGGTGGGAAGGCTACGCGGCCAAGGTCAGAGCGCTGACGCAGCGCGTTCGGGCAGGGGTGCCATCTCTCCTGGCTACATCGGGCGCCGGAACGCTGATCCCGCCCGACCCCCCGGACCCGGGGGAGACGCCGGACTACCGGCTCATCAACCTCACCGGCTGCTTCGAGCCTGGGGCCGACAACAAGCAGGACGCCGACAGTTCGAACTTCACTCTTCAGGTGACGTTCCGGACGCTGGGGTCCTCGACGCTCAAGGCGATGTGGGCACGGTTCCGGGTCCTGTACACCTTGACCGATGCGGCGTCGGACAACCCGACGATGACCGCGGAATACTCGACCGGCCTACCCGGTTCATCGTTTACCGCGCTTACCGGGACAGCAACAGAGTCAGCGGACGGGATGGCGTACTGGCCGATCCGGAAACGCACAAAGACGATCCGCATTCGCCTCACCAGCTCGGGCGCGTCGTCGCGATGCGTGATCCGAGGGGCTGAAACGCTCTACCGGCAAACCGGGCGGAAGTGATGGCCGAGCCACTGACCGAGGATCAGGTTCGCGCGATCGTCCGCAGGGAAGTCCTCGACGGCCAGGCCGGCGCCTTGATCCGCGTATTGCAGGGCACGATCCGGCGCGGTGCCGGCACGCCGGAGGGAGCCGTCACGGCCCCGGTCGGCGCAGTGTTTGTCCGCTCGGACGGCGGCGCAAGCACCACGCTGTACGTCAAGGAATCGGGCACCGGCAACACCGGCTGGGTAGCCAAGTAACAGGGGGTGTCACGAATGGCGCGAAGCATGAGCCGGGAAGGTTCGGCAATCAAGAAGAAGGGGGGCATGAGCAACGTCCCTCGGGACCTCCTCCCCGAGGTCCCGTTCCGTGCCCCTGCGGGGTCGTACGATGTCGGCCTTGACGCGGCCGAGCGCGCGTCGAACCGCGGCCTGCAAGACCTCCTCAACGACCTGAACCGTGACCAGGAACGCGCGGACGTTCAGGGTGGCTGGGGCAGGGAGGACATCACCCGCGGCCGTGATGAGAGCCTGAGCGACCTCGACACTCGCAACTCTCGATTCACCCGCGACCTTGGGACGGCCCGGCAGCGCGGCGGCGAGGACTACCAGTCCGGCCTTGCGAACCTTGCCCGCAACTATCAGCGGCTCGGCAACAGCCAGCGGCAGGGCGCAACGGTGGCGGGAGTGCAGCGCGGCGGCGCCTTGAAGCAGGCGGCACGCAAGCGTGACGAGAACATGGCGTGGGACCGCAGGCCGATGGACACCAACTACGCCCGTCAGCAGCAGGACTGGAACAACAGCGAATCCGACTGGGGCCAGGACTACCAGACCACCCGCGGCCGGATCACTACCGGAGCGGACCGCGACCTCGGACGCCTGAACGTCGCCGGGTCATGGGACGCGCAGGACCGGCTCACCCAGGGCACCCGCGCGCAGCGCGAAAACCAGTACTTCGGGCAGGACACCCAGGCCACACGGGTGCAGCAGGTGCAGCAGACAAGTCCGGGATGGCTTTCGGACTGGCAGAGCCGAAACAAGAACCGCGGCTGGCGACAGTTCTAGGGGGCACGGATGGCCAAGACCAAGAAGAAGCCCCCGGCGAAGAAGCCGGACGGGCTCACCACACAAGCAAAGCTCGAATCGTTCGTCCGCTACGGCGGGCAGCTCGGCGAGCTCGCGCGCATGGCACGTGACACAAACAGCGATGCGCAGTCCCGTGCTCGTGACGCTGTCGCGGCCGGAGAGGCGATCAGCCAGTCCGCACGGATGGCGGAGCCCGAACTGAAGCGCATCTATGACTCGTCGCTCGGTGAGATGAATCGCCGCGAGGGAATCATGCGCTCAGAGCTGGCGAAGCTCGGTTCCGGCGCGGACTCCTACAAGGCCGGCGGCCTGTTCACCTCGACGACCGCCCAGAACCGTACGAGCGGCGAGAAGGCGTCCGCGCTGCGTGAGCTGGTCGGCCGCCGTCAGGACGCGATCAGTGGTGCTCAGTACGGGGCGCAGCAGGCCAAGGCGCAGGGCGCGTCTGAGGTGTCGAAGATCAAGGAGAAGATGCTGGACGTGCAGGCCGAGTCCGGCGCGTATGAGGCCGGTCGGTACGGGGAGTTGAAGGAGGGGCAGCGCAAGCGTGCGAACGATCTGGCGCAGACCCGTGAGCGCAACGCGCAGTCCGATCGCAACAGCCGTCGTTCGGCAAACGTGCAGCGCGAGCGCATCGACTCGCAGGAAAAGCGTGACGCGGCCAAGGACGCAAAGAAGCCGAAGGTCAAGCTTCAGACCAACGAGAAGCACAACGCGACCCGTTCAGAGATCGACCGCGCCCTTGCGGCGGCAAAGCAGGTCAAGGCCGCCGGGCAGGATCGTGGGACCGCGGCTGCGTACCTGACATCGGATCGTCCGTCGAAGAGTCAGCGTGACCCGGCGACAAACACGACAACCAGCACGCCGGGCCGCAAGGCCAACGACGAGCTGTCCGCGAGCATCGCACTGGACCTCGCGTACGACGGCACGATCAGCCGCGCAAACATCCAGCGCTTGCACGCCCAGCGGTACAGCCTCAAGACTCTCGGGCTGGCTGACCGCACCGCGCGGGCGAAGCGCAAGCAGGCCGGTCCCGCGGGCAAGACGGTGAAGAAGTCCGGTTCGAAGGTCGGCGCGAGGCCGTTCGGGTAGATGCCGGTCAAGGGCGGCGGGGGCATCGGTGGCCCCCGCAAGAAGCCGAAGCCCAAGAGCGGGGTCGGGGCTGCGATCAAGCAGGCCGGGTCTCGCCCTGCGCCGAAGCGCCCCACCCCGAAGCCTGGTGCGCGCACGGTCGGCAAGGCTGTCCAGAAGGCCGGCCGCCCCGTCGCAGCGACGACCCGCAAGAGCGGTGACGCTCCGCAGACACGCAAGCAGGACACGCGCAAGGCAGCGGCGTACAACCGGTCGAAGGCGGGCAAGCGCGCCCGCGTGATCGCTCGCCGCGCCGAGGAGAAGCGCCAGGTTCGCAAGGCGCTGTCTCTCGTCGAGGGCGCGTCCCGCCGCCAGGTCAAGCAGTCCGGCCCCAACGCACTACAGCAAGCGGTGCGTATCCCGGAGAAGGTGCCGGGGGCGCTGGACCGCGAGCTACGCGGCAAGGGCGTTGTCATCCCGGCGATCGGCAAGGCGGCCAAGAAGGTCGCGGAGGTGGCGAACAGCAACCCGTACGGCTCCGACGTCGAGAAGTCCGGTGTCGGTATCCAGCCGCAGCTTCGCGAGGGGCCAAAGCGGCTGACCGAGGACGCCGTCAATCTCGCACCGTCCGCGGTGAGCGGCACGTACGTGTACGGCCGCGCCGGGGCAAAGGCGCTGACGGGGGACACGAAGGAAGCCAAGGAAGTCATCAAGGGCATCCAGCGCGACGACCCGTTGTACGCCGCGGCGACCGGTGACTTCAAGCGGGCGCTCAAGCTCGCCAACGAGCACCCGGGCTTTGCCGCGGCTGAGGCGTTCGGTGTCGCTCGTGGTTTGGACCGTGGCGCTGGCCGCACCGTCCGCGGCACCGGCCGGGCCATGAAAGGCGTGGGCAAGGCAACGGGCTCGAAGAAGCTCCAGGAGAAGGGCGAAAAGGTCCGCCGCAAGGCAGCGGTAGAAACCCGTCCGGACGCCACGGTCCCCGGTACGAACCTGCGCGAGTCGCGCCGCTATGACCGTGGCCTGGTCACCCGGACGGTGCAGAAGCGTCGGGACACCAGGAAGAAGCGTCAGGCCGACGACCTGCGCCAGCGCGCCCAGAATCTTGAAAGGGATCAGGACGGGCCGACTTCGACGAGCACCGAGTACCGCCGCCGTGCCGCCGAGCTTGATCCCACGGTGATGAAGCCAGGCAAGGTCAAGCGCGCCGTGGACGTGTACGAGGCCGCGAGCGAGTCCAACCGCAAGCGCACGATGGTGGACGCCGACGAGAAGGTCGGCGCGGTCACGAAGGGCGAGCGGGGCGCGGCGATGAACCTCGTCGCACAGGGAATCGTCAAGGCCACCCCCGATGACCTTCGCGCCTACAAGGCCGAGCTCGAACGCGCGTACAAGACGCTGGACTCTGCGAGCAAGCGCAAGGCCAACGAGCAGCTACGCGACCTGATCGACGAGTCGCTGAAGGCCGAGAAGAAGAAGCCCGGCACGCTGAAGAAGTCCGAGGCTGCGGCCAAGCGGTACGCCCGGGAAGTCGACCAGCCGATGGACCGCGCGCTTGAAGACCTCGGGCTGATCGACAAGGCGCAGGCTGCCCGCTCGAAGCTTCAGCCGTACGCCGTCCGGCGCATGGGCGCGAAGGTCGACCCGAAGAAGGGGCTGGTCGACAAGGCCGGGGCGAAGCTCAGCGACGGCGCGATTCGCGCGCACATGAAGCGCAACGGCGTGGACCCCGACGACGCCGCGTACGTCAGCCAGGCGCCGAACGCTACGTCGGCCGGCTCGTACTACCGCTCCTCCTACCAGGAGCCGAAGTACACCGGCAAAGCTCGTACGGAGAAGCCGACGCTTGAGGGCACGTTCGACGCCTCCACAGAGGCGGTACGGGCTCGCGCGACGAAGGCCGCGAACGTCATCGCGGCAGCGGAGAACTACCGCGGGTTCCTGCGGGACTTCAGCGTCACGAAGAAGGGCAAGCCGCTACAGGACCGCAAGACCGCACAGCGGGTTGCAGAGGGCTTGTCGCAGCGCACGGGGGTGGAGTACCGGGTGGTCCGTGCTGCGCCGTGGGGCGTGAGCAAGGACCAGTTTGCCCGGATGCTCGACGACATTGGCGACGACGCGGACCCGCGGTCGTTCAAGTCGTTTCGTGAGCAGATCGACGCGGGGTTGAAGGGTGAGGGTGAGGGGCCGTTCGCGATCATCCCGGAGACCGCGGCCCGTCAGCTTGAGGAGCACATGAGCGTGCTCAACCCGAACGATGCGGGGAAGCTCGCGCAGGCCGCACGCGCCTCGTTCTCGCGAACGGTTCTCAGCACGTCGCCGTCGCCGACTGTGGGCAACGTCGTGGAGGGCGCGTTCCGCGCCGGGGTCGGTAAGGCTGGTGTCACGTCACGGATCACGTACGGCCGGGTGATGAAGCGCCTGCGTGAGATCGACCCCGAGGCCGCGAAGCGGTTTGAGGATCGGACGCTCGGTACCGGGCGAGTGTCGTTGCAGACGCAACGACGTTTCACGGAGCCGCAGCAGTTCGCAGACGGGCCGATGCGCAAGTCGGTCGCCATGGTCGCCGCCGCACGCAAGCTTCCCGTGGCCAAGCAGGCATCAGCAGCGTGGCAGGCATGGACGTCGCTGGTGTTCGACCGGATCAACAATCAGATGACCGAGCGGCCCGCGCAGAAGGTGATGCTGGGCAAGGCGATCCGTGACAGCGGCCTGATGAACGACGGCGCGATGAACACGTCGAAAAAGGCGATTGAGCAGGCCGCGCAGGGCCTTCGCGGCACCGCGGAGCAGATTCGGATGGCCGACGACCTGCGGGACATGTACGGCGCGTACCGGGCGTTTGGGCCGACCAGGCGCCGCTTTATCGCCAACTACACCCCGTTCCTTGCCTGGTATCTCAACGCCGCAAAGTTTGTCGGCGTTGTCCTCCCGCGCGACCACCCGGTTCTGCTCGCGGTGATTGCGTCCGCGGCGCAGGTGACTGATGACGTGGACCGCCAGAAGGCGCGGCCCGGTTGGCTGAAGGGCACCCTTGAGGAGGGCGGGGTGACGTGGCAGGCGACCCGCAATACGCCGTTCGGAGCGTTCACTGATCCCGTCGCTACGGGAGAGAGCCTGATCCTTCCGCAGATCAGCATCCTGAACGCGGTCGCACAGGGCGAGGACTGGAAGGGCAAGAAGCTTCGCAACCCGGACGGCACCCCGTACACCGAACAGCAGAAGATCGCGTACGCGCTCGGCGAGCTCATGAAGTCCAGCGTGCCCGCGGTCGCGGTCCCTGATCGGGTCAGTAAGTACGCCGCTAAGCCATCCTCGCTGCTGAACGCGGTCAGGGTCAACACGCCGAAGGGCCGCGCGTCCGATGGCGGGCCACAGGTCAAGGCGACGAAGCGCAAGAAGGCCAAGACGCCGGCCGACCCGCTCGCTCGCCTCGACGACCTGATGAGTACGCAGGTCGACGACGACCTTGAGCGTCGGCTGGCTGAACTGGACAAGGTGGTGAAGTAGATGCCTGACTACAAGAAGGCGGCCCGCCGAGCAGCAGCCAAGTACGGCGTCAACCCGGGGATCTTCCTCGCGATGATCCAGCAAGAGAGCGGCTTCAACCCCGACGCGCGGTCCCCGGCCAACGCGCAGGGCATCGCCCAGTTCATCCCGTCAACGGCAAAAGCGTACGGCGTCAACCTCAACGACGGTCGGGCAGCAGACGATCTGGACGGCGCCGCACGGTACATGCGCGACAACCTGAAGCGCACGGGCGGCAACTACGACCAGGCACTCAGCATTTACAACAGCGGCCGTCCGGACGGGTACAAGCGATTCCCGGAGACGATCAACTACGTCAAGACGATCCGGGCGTTGTCAAAGAAGTTTGGAGTCGATGACCCTCAGCCGTCCGCGGGGCGTCCTTCCTCGCGCGGCGATAGTCGCGGCTCCACTGCGACCGACCAGACTACGACTACGGTCACAGGGGCAGGGTTCGACCCGGGGCCGGGAGCGTCGGCGCTGGCGCAGCTCGCGCAACAGCAGGCCCGTCCGCAGGTTCCGACGTCGATGCCGTCACCGCCACAGTTCTCTGCACGAGCCGCGATGCCGACCGGCTACCAGGCCCCGTCTGCTGCGCCCATCGAGCAGCCACAGTCGAACCTCACGGAACTGCTGGCCAACGTGTCCAGCGGTGGCAGGTCTATCCCTCAGGTAGACGTTCAGACTCGCACCTCAAAGACCTCGGGGCAGTCGCAGGCCAACAACCGGAGTGGTTCGTCTCGCGGCGGGGCACCGAGGCGCGGCGGATTGAAGGGCCTAGTCGAGTCCGTGCAGTATTCGGACCGCCTTGCTGAGAAGTTGGGCGTGCCGGTCACGGCCAAGCAGGAGCCCGGGCACGCCTCCGGCGGCGACCATGACCCAGCCGTGAAGGGCGCGAGCGCCCGTGACTACGGAGGCAGCGAGCAGGCCCGTGAGCGCATGTTCCGCCAGATCACCAAGCAACTTGGCGTGAAGGGCGCGAAGTACAAAGGCGCTGACATCAACGTCACAAAGAACGGGGTGCGCTGGCAGATCATCAGCCGCGACCACGGAACCGGGCCGCACCTGCATGTGGGATGGAGGCTGGTGCGATGAGCGACGAGCCCACGGTGACGCTGCGCGAGCACTTCGACGAGAAGTTCAAGGACTTGAAGGAGTCCAACGAGGCCGAGCACACGGCCGTGCTTGCAAGGCTCGGCACCGTCGAAGAGAAGATGGACGAGCTGCGCGACGAGTTCCGCAACAGCCTCGGCGACGTGGTGACCTGGAAGTCACTGGGCGTCTCCATTGCCGTGCTGGGCGGGCTGGTCGGCGCAGTCGCCGGCATCGCCTCGTTGCTCGGCTTCTAAGTCGTACTCCGCACCGGGAGGTGCTACATGGCGAAGTACAAGATTGACGGTAACCCCGTCAGCAAGCCGTGGCATACCGTCCTGACGCACTACCGCCGCACGGGCGGCCGGTTTCGCGTCAACAGCGGGCGCCGTACCCTGAAGGAGCAGTGGCGTCTGTACCGGCTGTACAAGGCGGGCAAGGGAAACCTTGCCGCGTACCCGAACCCCGGGGCGCCGCACATTCGATACGGCCGCGCGAATCACGCGATCGACGTCGACAACCTCGCGCACGCCACGAATCGCACCACGGCGCCGGAGCGGATGCTGCGCTGGCTGACAAGCAACGGCGTCAAGGCCAGCAGGCCGGTCCCTGGCGAGCCGTGGCACATCGAGGTCGACCGCGCGGACCTGCTGCGGTTTGCCAAAAGCATTGAGCGCAAGCGGGCGCGGCGATGAGCCCGCCGCGCTACCGCTACCGCCTCGGCTGGCGCACCCTGCAACGGGTCTGCCCGACTCTGCCCGACCACAAGGCCAAGGAACTCGCCGTCGAACTGGCCGCCGCGATGATTCGCTTCCCGCCGCCGGGCGGGTGGACAGCCAAGGAGGCCGCGCACTTCATCAGCCAGTGCGCTCACGAGTCAGGGGAGTTCCGGTACCGCCGCGAAATCTGGGGGCCGACGTTCGCGCAGAAGCGGTACTGGCGACGTCGTGACCTCGGCAACTGGCTGCCCGCCCACGGCTACCGCTACCGGGGCGCCGGGTACATCCAGGTCACCGGGCGTGCGAACTTCAAGGCCGCCGCCAAGCGCCTTGGCCTCACGCTCGGCCAGCTAGCCGAGCGCGCCGACGACCGCGAGTACGCCGCCCTCCTGGCCGCGCAGTGGTGGCGTGCAGCATTCCCTCGCGGCACCGGAAACCGAACTGTCGAAGAGGTCACCCGTGTCGTCAACGGCGGCTACAACGGCCTCGCCCAGCGCAAGAAGTACCACTCGCGAGCCACCAAGGCCGCAAAGTTCCTCGTCCCGAAACGGAGACGCCCATGAGAGCCAAGCCCGCATCCACCACCGCCGGCCTACTCGGGCTGGTGTTCGCCACCGTGCTCTTTCGTGACGAGCAGACGGCGTACGCCATCGCGGCCCTACTCGCTGCCCCCCTCCCCTGGCTCGCAAGTGAGATCAGCACCCATGGTGTCCGTGGACTCTTTCGCCGTCTGTGGGCCGGACGCGGTGAGTGACATGTCCGGCTCCGACAAGAACACGGAGCCCGTGAAACGCCCGGCGCTGCACCTGTGCCCGTGGTGCAAGGCGCACGTAGACGAGCACGACGCGCCCGGTCTTGCGGAGTGCTCGAAGAAGTGGCGCGAACTGGTGTCCCGGTAGCGCAATGACTGGTCGATAGGGAGGCTGAATGTAATGGCAGGCCGCCGCAGAGTACCGCCCATCTCCGAGTTGGTGGAGACGGCGGCGCGACCAGACGTCCTGAGCCTTTCGGACGTAGCGCGAGAGCACGACCTGATCCCCAACACGCTGCACATGTGGCTGCAGAACCATCCCGAGGACGGGCGGGCTGTCAACGCCGCGCTTCTCAGCGGGCAGGCAGACAGCCCCATCTCAGCGCTCGTGCACGCGCTCATCAAGCGTAAGCGCACCATTCGTGTTGAGCAGATCGCCGACGAGCTGGACACCAGCCCGAAGCAGGTTCGCAAAGCCCTTGACGTTCTCCGAGAGCAGGGGTACCGCGTCCCGCCCGAAACGCAGACGGGGGAAGTGACCCTTGAGCCGGTCGACCCCGACATCAACCACGTCCACCGCGGCCTGCTCGAAGGCGACGAGCTGACCGTCGGCCTCGTGTCCGACACGCACCTGTGCAGCTCGCATGAGGCACTAGGAGAGCTCCACGCCGCGTACGACGAGTTCGAGCGGCGCGGCATCACGACCGTTCTGCACTCCGGTGACCTGGTGGCCGGGTGCGGCATCTTCAAGGGCCAAGCCTCTGAGTTGAAGGTCCACACGTATGAAGGGCAGGTCGACTACGCCGTCGAGCACTACCCGCGACGTGACGGCATCCGAACGCTGATGATCAGCGGGAACCACGACCTGGAGGGGGACTTCGGCAAGGCCGGGGCCGACCCGGTGCGCGCCACCGCAGCCCAGCGAGAGGACATCACGTACCTCGGCGAGTACAGCGCGCACGTCGAGTTGCCCGGCGGCCGGTTCATCCACCTGCTGCACGGCAAGGGCGGCATGAGCTACGCCGTGTCGTACAAGGCCCAGAAGCTCGTAGACGGCTACCCGGCCGGGGCCAAGCCCGCGGCACTGTTCCCCGGCCACTGGCATGTCCAGGGGTGGTGGCAGGCCCGCGGCGTGCACTGCCTGTTCCCCGGGTGCTTTGAGTGGCGGTCCAAGTTCCTGACCCGCCTGGGGTTGCATCCGGCGGTTGGGTTTCACGTCGTCACGCTGCGGATCGCCGACGATGGGAGCGTGGTCGGCTTCATCCCGGAGTGGATGACGTTCCATCCCGGTAGGACGCTCGCTGCACCCCTGGCGGCGTGAGTGCGCCACCAGACCCCGCAGGACCATGGCCGGCGAACACCGCGTTGCGGTTCGGTGTCGGCTACCGGCTGACGGTCCGAACAAAGACCGGTGACGTGTTCACCGGGACGGTCCGGATGGCGTCGCCGTGGTACTTGATCCTGACGGGGGAGGGCGGTTCGTTGAAGGTGTGGACGGGCTCGATCCTGAGCATCGTCAATCACACGCAGGACCCGCCCGGCTGACCGCCCCGAATTGGCATACCTTTTCGGGGCTGCCTTTCCAAAATGGCATAGTCGCTCGCCCCACGAGAGCCCCGTTCGACCACTGGTCGGGCGGGGCTCTCGTCGTTCCTAGGCGAGTGCGAGCAGGAGGATGGCGAGTCCTGCGATCACGAACGCGAACACGCAGGCGTACATGATCTGACGCGGGGTCATTGGTTCCTCTCCGGCGTTCCCGTCGACTGAACGATGTTCAGTAAAACGAGATGCCGCGTATCACGAGCCCGTAGTACGCGCCCCTACCGCGTATGGCGATGCGGTCAGGAAGCTTTCCGCTGACCACCCTGCCGCCGCTTCGCGCGTTGACGATTCGTGTTTGTCTTCGGCATAAGTACGTGGTAGGCTACGCGAAGATGAACACGAAGTCCAACAACGCCAAGGCTTCGGGGGAGGCGATCATCGTCTCCGTTCGGATGCCCCGCGAGGAGGCCGACCGCCTCCGCAACATCGCGGACTCGCGGGAACGCTCCATGTCGTTCCTCGCACGCAAGGCCGTCACGGCCTACCTCGACGAACTGGAGAAGGCAGCGTGAACTGGTTCTGGGTCACCGTGACCAATCTCACGGCGGCAGTAGCCAACGGCGCGATTTATCTCGACGGCGGACCGGACTTCAGTCTGTTCGTCGCGGGCGTCTCTACGGGCATGACCATTTACTCCGCCGCTGTGGCGACGGCGCGTGACGGGTGGTTTGCATGACCCTCCCCCGTAATGCGTGCCTGGAGTGCGCTGGCCTCAAGTACGACGACGAGGGGTTGCCGTGCGAAGCGTGTAACGGCAATGGTGCCGAGCCCACTCCGGACCCCTTGAACCCGCACCCGTGTGCTGACCCTGTGGTCCGGGCCATCCTCGCTATGGGAGAGGGGGAGCGATGAGCCTCGACACGCGCGATGTCTCAGTGACCGTGACGTTCGCCGAGGAGGAGGCGCGGTTCCTCGCCGGACTCATGTTCGCCGCACTGGACGATCTCACCGAGCAGCAGCGCGCCGCGGCCTTTCGGATCTCTGACAAGTTCATCGAGGGCGCGCGGGTCACGACCGATCGCTTGGTGGCAACGCTCGGTGCGGACGCGGCCGAGGAGTTGGCCCAGCGCTGCATGCGGGACTTCCCCGACATCGAGGAGGTGGAGTTGCGATGAGCCGCTACCTCGACACTCGTCCCGGTACCCCGCTTTCCTCACTGACCATCTGTCGTCTTGAACGGATGGAACGTGAAGCGTTCACCCGTGAGTTCAACGAGCGTGAAGCACGAGAGCCCGCGTTCCCCGATGACCGTTTCGACCCGTGGCATGGACGGGGCCTCAGTGCTCATGAGGCCCAGCGGTCCCACTCGGAAGGCGGTGCGTCGTGAGGCGGGGGGAGACGTATG
>ERZ1292629.695-Hain-H43-01um-R1-695-length-37104-cov-19_pt1 | contig 37104 bp, 41 predicted proteins | sample MGYA00564399_ERZ1292629 | MGnify/ENA primary metagenome ERZ1292629 (study PRJEB36523, sample SAMEA6512636) | groundwater metagenome | collected 2019-01-08 | study: AquaDiva: Metagenomics assemblies of 32 groundwater samples
TCGGGCTGGGTTTTGTTGTTGTCCGAGATTTGGAAGTTGCCAGCAATCATTGGGGGATGGTCTTTAGAAAAAACTAACAAGTCCAATAGGACCAATGAGCCCTATATTATATGAAATACCGCATAATTATTATTGTTACCATTGCTCTCTTGTTGGTTGTGGCGCTATTGGCCCTGGTATTTGGCCGAAAAAGCGGCGGAGGCACTCCTATCACCCTTGAATTTTGGGGGTTGGATGAATCAGCGGTCTGGTTGCCCATAATCACGGCTTATCAGACCCAAAATCCCAACATCACCGTTAACTATCTTCAAAAAAATCCCTTAACTTACGAAAAGGACTTAGTGAACGCGCTGGCTTCGGGCGCTGGGCCAGATATTGCTTCTATAAATAACACTTGGCTAAATAAACACGCCAATAAATTCTCGCCCCTGCCCGCCGCGTTAATGAGCGCCAATGTTTTTCAGGAGACATTTATGGCTGTGGCTGTTGAGGACTTAATTTTGTCCAACCAGATTTATGCTGTGCCGTTTTATGTGGATACGCTGGCATTGTATTACAATAAAGCGTTATTTAATTCGGCGGGATTGGTTAATCCGCCCAAGACCTGGGAGGAATTTAACGGCGCCGTAAAAAATTTGGTTCAAAAAAATACGGATGGCAGTATCGGCCGCGCCGGCGCGGCTTTAGGCAATGCCAGCAATATTAATTACGCGCCGGATATTTTGGGTTTGCTGATGTTGCAGACCGGCGCGCGCTTGGTTTCGGACGAAGGCGGCCGGAAAGCAGTTTTTGACAGGGCTGTTAGTTCCAATGGCCAACTTGTTTCTCCCGGTCTTAACGCTTTGGATTTTTATACCAGTTTCGCCAATAGTTCCAAACCGGTCTATACCTGGAACGCGCGTTTACCTAATTCTCTGGATGCGTTTACGCAAGGCCGCGCGGCCATGTACTTGGGCTACGCCCATGATTTTAAGGCCATACAGCAAAAAAGTTCTATAAATTTTGGCGTGGCACCGATGCCGCAAGTCAAGGATTCTCAAAAAAATTCTGATTATTTGGATATTAATTTTGCTTCGTATTCTGCCGGCGCGGTTACCCAAAAAAGTTCAAACAAGGATATCGCTTGGAATTTTTTGGTTTTTGCCACTAGCCAGAACGCCGCCGGCAGTTATATGAGCGCCGCGTACTTGCCGCCGGCGCGGCGGGATTTGGTGCAGTTTACCGCGAGCGATCCGGCTATGGCGGTCTTTGCCAAGCAGGCGCTTTCGGCCGCCAGTTGGCCCCAGCCCGACGATGTGGAAGTTAGTAAAATTTTTAAGCGGATGATAGACGCGGTGGCGCTGGGGCAGTCGTCTTCCAAAGAAGCCCTTAAAGAAGCCGCGATTGAAGTGAATAACCTATTAAGATAATTTTCAATTTTCAGTTCTCAATTTACAATAAATTTTCAATGGATCAATTAGCAAAAGGGAACTATAATCTTGAAAACAGAACAGCTAAGTTTGGTGAGAATATAATAGTTTTCTGTAAAAATATAGAACAAAATTCAATAACAAAATCAATCGTTAGCCAGTTGGTTAGGTCGGGCACCAGCATCGGAGCGAATTATATGGAGGCGAATTCGGCCAGTTCAAAGAAGGATTTTAGAAATAAAATATTTCTTTGTAAAAAAGAATCACAAGAAACCAAACACTGGCTAAGAATGATGGCGCAATGTACTCCGGAACATAAAAATGATATAAGAAAATTGTGGCAGGAAAGCCAAGAACTCACCATGATTTTCCAAAAAATAACTTCGTCTTTGGGTTAAGTTTGAAAATTATAAATTGATAATTCAATGAAAATTGTAAATTATAAATTGAAAATTATTAAAATTGTCGCGGTATTAACAGTTATTTTGCTAGTAATTATGTTTTTATCCATAATATCTGTTAGCGCTGCGAGCGGTTTGATTCCTTGTGATGGCATCAATTGTTCTTTTTGTGATTTGTTTAGTTTAATCCAAAGCATTTTTAATTATGTAGTTAAAGTTTTAGTGCCGTTGATTGCCATCGGCGGGGTGGTCTGGGGCGGCTATACCTATTTAACTTCAGCCGGCAATCCGGAAAAAGATAAACAGGCCCGTAGCATCTTAAAAAACACTTTTATCGGTCTGGCGATCGTCTATGCTTCTTTTTTGGCGGCCTCGTTTCTTATCGGTTTTTTGGTGAGCGGCACCTTAGAGGGTTCTACCGATTCCCGTTTTAGTTTTAGCGGCGGTACTTTTGAAATCTCCTGCCGCGCCGGTTCGCTGGCCGATAAAAGAGGCGAACTTCTTAAAAATGGAAAAATAACCCTAACTGTCCCGCCCAGTGGTGATTCTGTTCCCGGCGGCACGGTCTCATTGGGTCAGTTTGGAAGTGTTATTACGGCCGGCAATGTTAATTTGATTGATCTTTCTTTTAGCGCCAAAGCCGGTTTGGATGTTGCCGCCGCTGATCCAAACTTGGCAAGTAAAGGTATAATACTTGTGGCCACTTCTGGATTCAGGAGTTACGATCATCAACTCCAACTAGCCAAACAAAACTGCGGTGATCCGCCTAATAAAAGTTCTTGTAGCACCGATACCTGTATTCCCAGCGCGACCAGTCCTTCCGCCTGCCCGCACACCAGCGGTAAAGCCGTGGATGTGTGGGGCACCCAGGATGGTAAACAATGCGATAAAAACAGCGCCTGCCAGCAAGAAGTTATTAAGGCCATGCGAGCGCAAGGGTTTTGTGTGTTAGCCAGCGAGCCCTGGCATTTTGAAAAACCAAAGGTCTCCAGTTCGTGCAATTAACATATCGACATCGCAAGTCCATATGTTCACCCACTTGGACATTTGATGTCCAAGTGGGTTGACTGGCGGCATAGCGTACGCTATTATGTACGCATAGACACAATAAAAAAAATTATGAATGCTAAAACAACTATTCCCATAACCGAGGCCCGAAAAAGGATATTTCAAATAGCCAAGGATGTGCAAAAACCGAATCGTCATTACACCCTGACCGAAAACGGCCGGCCTAAGGCGGTAATTCTTTCGGCCGAAGAGTTTGAATCGTGGCAGGAAACGATGGAAGTAATGCGAGATTTCCCCGATCTGAAAAAAGATATTAAGAAAGCTGAGAGAGATTACAGCAAGGGCGATTATATTACTTTGGAGGAGCTGATGGAAAAAATGGGCTTTTCTGAAAACTTAAAAAATAATGGCTTATCAAGTCGTCATACCCAAACAGGTACAAAAAGACATCAGCCGCATCGATAAAAAGTATCGCATTCGAATAACGAGCGCGTTGATTGTTTTGGGCAATAATCCCTATTTGGGTAAAAAACTGGAAGGTGAACATAAGGATGAGCGTTCCTATACAATTTGGCCCTATCGGATTATATACCAAATTAAAGAGCGGGAACTGATTGTACTGGTGGTTCGTGTCGGCCACCGCCAGGGAGTTTACAAGAACTAACTTAGAATATTCCACCTGGACATCAAATGTCCAAGTGGGTGGTCCAGTGGTGGATAGCCAGAAATTGGTTAGGGTGATAAAATATATTTAATGTTTTTGAAGAAGATTAAATTGTTTTTGCTTTTGTCGGTTCTGATCACGGCACCGGTTTTTGTGTTGGCTCAATCTCAAACTACGGGTCAGACACAAGGTTCTCAAACTACAGGACAAACTCCAGGCGGCATCCAAAATCCCCTCAAGTCCAATGATCTTTCGCAACTGTTAGATAACATTATAAACTTTCTGCTAACCCTGGCCGCGCCGATTGCCGTTATTATGATGATCTACGCCGGCTATCTTTTTATTACGGCGAGCGACAACGAGGAAAAAGTAAAAACCGCCCGCAAAACCATGCTCTATGTGGTTATCGGCATCGCGATTTTAATTTTATCCAAAGGCGTAGTCACCTTAGTTAGCAGTTTTTTACCGCTTAAACCATGATTTATAGTTTAATATCGTTTACGGCCGATATAGTAAGCGAATCGGATAAATATAAAGATACTTTAACCAAAGATTTTTTGGTTGGGCTGGTTAATTCGTTTGCCAGATGGTTTGCGGGGTTAGTTTTCCTAGCTTCTGTTTTAATGGTTATTTACGCCGCTTATCTTTATATAACTGCTGGCCTTGATGAAAAAAATATTGAAAAGGCCAAGAAAACTCTGCTATATGCTGTAATTGGAACCATCGTGGCGTTACTATCTTTTGCCGTTGTCAGCTTTTCTAGAAGTTTCTTGTAGTTGTGGATTTCATTACTTGTACAGAGATTTTCTATAGGTTATAATTAGAAAAGGTCGAGGGCTTTTAATAAGCGTCGGAACTTAGTTAAGTTAAATTTTATATGTATAGAATAAAAAATATTTTTCAAAAGGTTGTTACTTCAGCAATTTTATTATCGCCCAGTTTGGTTTTTGCTCAAGCACCCGGCACAATAACTGGTCCAGGAGGAACCACTATTACTCCCAAAACAACATTTACGAAAGAGAACTTAAGTACAAACCTTGGTACTGTTGTCAGTTATATTTTAGGTATTATACTTATTATAGCTGTGGCCATGATTATTTACGGCGGGTTTTTGTACATCACCGCTGGAGCTAACGAAGACAACACCAAGAAAGCCAAGACCACGCTTTTGTATGGTGTTATCGGTGTTATTGTGGCGGCTTTGTCGTATGCGATAGTCAGTTTCGCTACGAGTTTTCTTACTCCTTAAGGTTTTATTAGGTATTTAAAAATCCCCCCTCCAGCTTTTTTGCTGAAGGGGGGGTTGTATTTTGGGGTGGATTTATAGCACTAAAAGTGCTATAATGAGGACATGGATTTTCAGAATTCAGCGCCAGTCGAGCATCTTCCCGATTTTTTTAAGCCGCTTTTTTGGTCGTATAGTTTTGATTCGTTGGACTTAGAAAAGCACAAAAAAAATATAATTTTGAATGTGATCAATTATGGCGATTGGGAGCATTGGCGCTGGATTAGCAACTATTATGGCAAAGATAACATCCGCCAAGTTTTGGTTGAAACACCAGCTTCGGAATTACGGCCCCAAGTTAGAAAGTTGGTGGCGATTGTTTTCGGCGTTAGTGAATTTAAATATACATCTAGGGGCGTTAAGATTAGAGCAATAAAGAGTTTAGTTGAAACCAGTTAAATAAAATCCCCTCCAGCTTTTTTGCTGAAGGGGGGTTTGGGTTTGAAAGAACTTGTTAGTTACCAGGTTATTATCGCTTCACCTGGAGAACCAGCCCGGATTTGGAAATCTCTGTCAGGGAAGCGGATAGGGGCTGGAGCAATGCTGTTGCCTTGGGTATTGGCGTAAAAACGCCTATCCCCGCTTTTGCGGATTATCCGCCCGTCCCTGAATTTGTATTCCAGCCAGTCGCCGGGTGTACTTATATTCGGTCTTGTTTCAGGTGGTATCTCGGTGATCCATCTGGACCACCCATTTGGTCCCGGGCCAACTGGCAGACGGACTTCCCGCGGCGCTGGCCGTGCTTGCGCTTGAGACAAGGCCTCCAGTTTGTCCGGTTTACCAGCCATGTCTTGAGCCATATTGTTGTCCAAGCGAATCCACCATTTGGCCGTCTCCGCGGCTGTTTGCGGTAACAAAGCCGATAGGGTGATTTTCAACACCATCATCAATGCTATGAAAGTGTAGAACCGCCCCGAGAGCCAACCGCCCCAAATGGCGCTGCCCAAAGCCACGGCTACAGCGGCGATTAACAAGATTGGCACCGCGTCAAGTTGGCGGTGGAAAGGAATGTAGGAAATATACATAATTGCGATCAGTTCAAAAAACATCACCGTGGCGACAAAGCGCACATATTTTTCTCCCACTGTTTTAGGACTGTGTGTTTCACCCAGCAGCAGGCCAACGAGCAAACTTAAGGGCGCCCACATCAATCCCAAAATCAAAGTAAAGAACACAACCGCCACCGCCATCAGATAGCCGAACGCAACATAACCCGTTACTGCTTTTAGTATCCCCAGCGTTGGTATGGTGATCAAGGCCGCGATGCTGGTGTAGCAGAGGGCTTTGAGATAAACACCGGCCTTGGGAGCCAGCCGATGGTAAGCGCCCTCGATTCCATGCGCGGCTATTTCCCAAAACAACCGAATGGTTTGGCCTAGAGCGGATGTAGTTTCAGGCATGGTTTCTATCTCCTTTTTTTGCCCATTTTTTTACTTGGGGCAACCATTCTTCCATCTTTTTATTGATACCAGTTAGTGTCGCCGCCGCTTGTTTGTCAATTTCTTGCCAGTCAACAATTGACTGCGGCGAAGACGGCAATTCGGCTTTTATTATTTCCACCAGTTCCTTTCTTAATTTCAGTTCCAGCTTGATTCGTTCCAATTCCGCGGCGGGATCTTCGGCGTTTCTTAGTCGCTCGCCAGCGTCATTCAGAACTTCGCTAGCCCATTTTTCCAAATCCAGGCCTGGCGATCCCAGCGCTCCGGAGAAAAAATCGCCAAAGTCAGTGGCTTTTTCCACGGCCACTCCAGCCACGGGCGAAAGTTGTTCGGCCTTGGTTTCAATGAATCCCTTAAACGCTCCGATAACGCTTTCAAATATTTCGGTTCTGACAGCGCTGTGTTCGGGCACTAGAGCGGCTAGTTGTTGCGCCCACTTCTTAAGAACAGGATCAACAATGCCGGCTATGACAGCCAGCATGGTTTTCTGGTTGTTTTTGTCCATGGTTTGGCCTCCTTAATTAAGATTTAGTTGTTAAAGAACTGCTATATTTAGGTTGATTATATTATATATACATCCCTTTGTCAAATAAAACCCCCTCCAGCTTTTTTGCTGAAGGGGATTAGAGTTGAAAGAGCTTATTGGTTACCACATAGTGATTTCGACAGTGCCAGGTGTGCCCCGCATTTTAAATTTCGAGGGGAGTTTTTTGTCGACATCAGTCCTTTCTCCATTTTTCACGGTTATTTGTTCACCGTTGGGGAGGGTATAAGTGATGTCGCCAGGGGCATTGATTTTGTAATACATACCCGGCGGGATAAAAGCATCTGTATCCTTGTCCCGGTAGATTTGAGCTTTCTGAACATGGCAGGTTGGTGTCGTCGCCGACTGGGCCGTCTGCGCTTGAGACAAGGCCTCCAGTTTGTCCCAAGGGATAAAAGAACCAGTTACTAATGCGATTCCAATAACGAAGGAACCGGCCAGAAGTATTTTCCGTATCCAACTATCTTTGAAGGGAACTGCTGCCCTTAAAAGAATGCCGCCGACAAGAATGACAAGAATCATCCCTGCCCAAAATCCGGAAGTTGCGCTGGCTTGTCTGAATTTTTCTGGCCAGGCCAACCAACCAACTCCAAGAATCAAGATTAGGGCTATAGGAATGGCGAAATTATTCTGCAGTTTTTCCCAATCTTTGGATCGAGAAGATTGAGGCGATCCTATCGCGGTTGTCGTAACTCCGGCTCTTTTGGCAAGATGGATAATCAGCAACGATATGCTGCTGATCGCCATGATAATAGCTAAGACGATAATCAGTGTCATCTTCCCTCCTCCTTTTTCCCGAGAATATCTTTGACCAATTCCTTTACTGTTCCCATCACCACTACTGCTTTACCGCCCTTGGCTAGGTCTTCGGAGATTTTCATAGCCACGCCGTCATCGCCTAGGTTTTTGGCTGCGCCCATGACCTTGGCTATACGGCCAGCTTCGGCCTCGGCTTTAGTGGTTATTGCGGCAGCTTCGTGTACAGCCGCTTCGGCTGTGTGTCTAGCCACATCAACCTCGGCTTGAGCCATGCGGATTTTTTCCGCGGCCACCTTAAATTCTTCGGGTGGCTTAAGATCGATGATTTCAAGACCTATTGTCTTAACCCCATACATATCTCTTATCTCACCTAGTATTGTTTGCAGCTTGTCCCGCAGATCATCTCCCTTTTGAAACTCTTTCCATGTTGTTTCGCTGAACTCGCGTCTTATATGCGTGAGTAGTCTATCTGTGGAAGTTTCCAGCCAGTTTCTGACGCGAAACAACGCCTTGAAAGGATTTGCTACTTGGTTTGTCCAGACCAGCTTGATATCAACAGATAACTGTTCCGTGTCCTCAATGCCTTTCAGATCAATCAGATAGGTTTCTTGGCGTACGAGGATATAATCAATAATCTTGCTGCGTGTTTCCTCGTATTTGTAATCAGTGCCAGGATCATCGGTGGGCATTTGTCCGCGGAGCGATGTCCACCGGAAGTTGTAGCGGTAGATTTGGTAGAAGGGCCAGATTCCCACCCACTTCAGGCCGCCTAGCTCTATGAATAGAATGAGCTTGGCGAAGTTGTACCAGAAATATTTCCAGAACTTTTTGTCCTCCGGGCGGTCTTCTTCCTGTTCCAGCGCTTTTATGTCCCACCAGGAATCCTTATGGTAATGTCCTTCTTCAACCTCTCCTTTGAAGCGACGCGCTGTGTATGAGAGCAAACATTTATCGGAACGTCCAAAAATGATTACTCCTTTGGCTTGACCTTCCTCTATCAAAGTGAAGAAGATGTTTGATTTACCTAGTTCCATCGCTAGGATTATCAAAAAGTACATGTTAAGAATCAACAATCCTGTAACCGCAAACGCTTTCCACCCAAAGATTGGGTAGGCGAGAAGTGTAATGGCGAAAATTACCAGCCAGAAGACAAGTCCAGTTTTGGATCTTTTCTTCGGTGTTGCCGGTTTGTTGGACTGATTAGCGGCGTTCATTTTAGGTCTCCTTTGGTGTGGTTTAGTTTTCAAAAAACTTGCCGTTTTTAGAATGTCTGCATATTATACAATAAAACAATATATGTCAATAGATAGGGGTTGTGTGGTATATTTAAGAATGTTGTATCGTTTTAAGTATTGCTGGGATGGCGAAATTGGCAGACGCACTAGCCTTAGGAGCTAGCGGGGCAACCCATGGGAGTTCGACTCTCCCTCCCAGCACAACATTTATTTTGACTTCTTATTTTTTAGGTTTAGAATTAGGAACATCATGTCTAAAAGTAAAAAAGACAATTTTGTAACTTACGGCGATATGGAAAAACTTCTGGCGGATCAAACAGAAGTTATTCTTAACGCGGTTGATGAAAGGATTGATAAAAAGTTATTTGCGCTGGAGGCGCGCATGGATCAAAAATTTGATAAACTTATAACCACTCTGGATAAATTCTTAAAACGGATGACAGATTTGGAAGACGAATTTGAAATGATGAAACACGACATTAATCGCATGAAAAGAATTATTAAAGAAAAATTGGGAGTTAGTGTCGGCTGATCGTGAATAAAACAAAACCGCCCCGAGTGTAGTCGAAGGGCGGTTTTGTTTTTAGATCGTTTCTTCTATAACCTGAACCTCAAGTTTTTTTCGTCCAAATTGTTTGGCTAAGTCCTTGGAAGAAAACCAAATATCCACCTTGTCGGCATTTCTGGAATGCATTCTGTCTTTAACCACGAAGATTTTATTGCCGAAGACATCGGGGATTCTAATTTTAGTTCCGAAGGGCAGGAAGTTGGCGGCCACAATGCCGTCTCTTACCCATTCGCCCGAGGCCGTAATAAAGGGCGTGCTGTCGGTTTCATCGGCGCTGGAAGAATAGCCGGTCACGATGGTTTCGTACACCTTGATTATACCAATCAGGGGCTGACGGGCCGACATGAGCGCCGTGCCTTTTATAGTGGCCAGGGTTTCGGCGGTGGTTGTATCGGTTTTTTGCGCCCAAACAATAGGGTTGATATTATTCTTAAACCAACTGCCTAAAGTATCGGTCCAGGCGGCGCTGACTTGAGTCGGCAATGAGGTAAGTAATACCGAGGCCAAAATCAAGCGCCAAACCGCTATTTTTTTGATTGTATTTGATTTAAGCATGTTATTTTAAGGCCTATTCGGCCAACAAAAAACCGCGTGTCTACGCGATAATCTTATGATACTATATCTATCTTTATTTGTCAATAGCAACAGACCTATGCTATATTAACGGTAGACAAGGTAGCAAAATAGATCCAAACAGGTCAAGGTCACGCCTTCGTAGTGAAATGGATATCACGCGACGCTTCGGACGTCGAATTCCGGGTTCAACTCCTGGCGGAGGCACACAAATAAATCAAATATCAAAAGTAAAAAATATTATGGAGAATATAAAAAGAATTTTAACCGGCGACAGGCCCACGGGAAAGTTACACCTGGGCCATTATGTGGGCACATTAAAGAATCGTGTTGAGTTACAAAATCAATATGACACTTTTATAATTCTCGCCGATTTGCATACGCTCACCACTAAACCGGAAAAAGAAAATATACTAAAAATAAATCAAAACATCCGCGAATTGATGTTGGACTATTTGGCTTGTGGGCTTGATCCCGAAAAAGTTGTTTTTTACCGCCAATCCCATGTACCGGAGGTTGCTTATCTTCATCTTTTATTCTCAATGCTTGTATCTACATCGCGTTTAGAAAGGATGCCAACTCTAAAAGAAATTATGCGCGATCTTAAAATAGAAAACACTTCGCTAGGGTTGCTTTCTTATCCGGTCTTGCAATCGGCCGATATCTTGATGGTGCGAGCTAATTTGGTGCCGGTAGGCAAGGATCAAGAGTCGCATATAGAATTAACGCGTGAAATCGCCAGCCGGTTTAATAATATGTATGGCCCGGTGTTTCCCGAACCCGAGGCCTTGATCGGAAATGAGTCAGTTACACTTATCGGCACGGACGGCAAAGCCAAAATGTCCAAATCGCTTGGTAATTGTATTTATTTATCTGACTCGGCCGAAGAGGTTCAAAAGAAAGTTATGGGTATGTATACTGATCCCAATCGCATTCACGGCGACGAACCTGGTCAAATAGAAGGTAATCCCGTATTTATTTATCACGATATTTTTAATCCTAATAAAGAAGAAGTGGCTGATTTGAAGTCGCGCTACCAAAAAGGCGCGGTAAAAGATGTGGAGGTTAAAGAAAAACTGGCCATAGCCATCAATAATTTTTTGGATCCGATTCGAACTCGTCGAGCTGAATTTGAAAAAGATCCAGCCCAAATAGATCAAATTCTCGCAGAGGGAACTCAAAAAGCCCGAGCTGAAGCGCAAGCAACTTTGGAACTGGTCAAAGAAGCCATGGGGTTGACATAATAAAGTTAATAATGTTACTATGTATCTGTTTAGCCAAACTGGCTAAAAGTCCTTTAAATCCCTAAGTTATGGAGGTGTGTGATGGAAACCATCACGAGCCGCATTTACAAACCTGCGGAGTTCTCTGCGGGTCAGATTCACGAAATGCTGGTGACTCTGGGTCGGAAGGGTTTCTCGCCCGAAATGGCCGCCGAAGTAGCCAACACCAAGTCGGGTAAAGCCGAGGAGATTATTGGCTTGTTCCAGTGCGTTCCGACGATTCAGGAATTGGTCGCCAATTGGCAATCCTTCTACCAGAAGTTCTTCGGCGAGCAGTACGATTTCTCCGAAGTCAGGATCCCTCCGTACCAGCTTGACTTTGACCGCGTCATCATCGTGGCCAAAGGCCTGACCCCGAACAAGGTGTTTGAGGTCATGCAGAAGCATTTTCCCTGCTGGCGCTACACCGATGATTTGGACAAGGCCACCCAAGGCCTCAACGAGAGCGTGAACCCGCCGAGCACTACGCCATCAGGGTTCGCAATCGGGTGGAAGCCGACGAGGAGCTCAAGAACCTCTCGGCTAACCAGATCAAGGAGCGGGGTCTCACTACCGAGACTCTGCTGGAGCGGGAACTCCACGAGCTCAAGGTCTTTGACGAGACTGGCGAGCACCTGGACGTGGACAACGTCACACTCTGCGCAGGCTCTCGCGGTTCCGGTGGCCGCGTGCCGGACGTGGTCTGGGGACTATTCCAACGAGGGATTTTTTTTATACAATTATATTGGCTAATATAACCGGTCCATGGGACTGGATTAGTTTTTTAGTTAGCTAACTTTCCGGCGACGGGCGTGGAAGGCCTGGTGGATTTCTTTTAATCCGGTGTTGGTGATGTGGGTGTAGATTTGAGTGGTGGTGACATTGGCGTGGCCCAGTAATTCTTGAACCGATCTTAAATCGGCGCCGTTTCTTAATAAGTCAGTCGCGAAAGAATGGCGCAAAGTATGCGGATGGATATTTTTTACCAGGCCGGCTTTAGCGGCGTAATGTTTTACGATTCTTTGGATACTCCGCGGGGTCAGCCGTAAATCTTGTATCTTGGAACTTGAATCTTGTATCTTGATGACTCTCACAAACAAGGCCTCGTCAATATCTTCTCTTTTAGATAAATAATCAGTTAGGGCTTTTTTGGCGGTGTCCGAAAGGAAAACCACTCTGATTTTTTCGCCTTTGCCGCGCACCGAAAATTCGCCGCGTTTTAAGTTAACCGATTCGCGATTTAGCAAGCACAATTCTGAAACGCGCAGGCCGGTGGAAAATAATAATTCCAAAATGGCTTTGTCCCGCAGGCATTTGGGAGAATTGCCTTGAGCCGAGTCCAACAGCCGTTCCACCTCTTCGTTTTCCAAAAAATCAATCTGCCGATCGCCGATTTTTCCGAGTTCAATTTTGTCGGCCGCTAGTGTTTTAACATCCCGTTTGGCCAGATACTTTAGAAAATTACGGAGAGCGATCAAATGATAATTTTGGCTTACTTTTTTTAAGGGCGGACTTAGCCGATTTAAATATAAACGATAATTTCTAACCGCATCATTAGAAATTTGCGACGGCTTATCAATCTTGGCCCACCTTAAAAACCTTTCTAGATACCGCCCATAATTCTCCACCGTTTTTTGCGAACGGTTTTTCTCTATTTCCAGATAATTTAGATAATCGGTCAGGAGAGTTTTAAGTGTCATCTATATATTATACGACATTGCTTGATTATTTTGAATGTGGTATCAGTGGATAAGCGTTGTTCTTTAACTCTAAATCATCCAAGGCTTAGCCTTGGATAAAAACAGGAGGTGTGAGATGAATGTTCTTATGGTAACGCGAGATACCGGTCCATGGTTGGCTCTTGAGAAGATCGGTAAAGCTTTTTACGAACAAGGTATTCTCTTTTCTATGCCCTTTACTTTCAAGTTATATAACGCCGATCCTCCTGGGATTAGTGTTGACCAAGTGTCAAAATTGGTAACGGATGAAGGTATGGGGTTTGATGTGGTTGTGTGCGGAATGAGTTCCTCGCCGGAATTGGCCAAGGAAGAATTGGCGGCGTGCGAGGCGGCGGTCAAAGCCGGAATTCCGTTGTGCTTGTTCGCCGACACATTTCGCAGTTGGGCGCGGCCGTGGTTTGAGCCGTATCGCCAGGCCGCTTCGGCGTTATTTGTCATCAACCCAGAAGAAGCCGAAAAAGCTCGCAATCTTTTTCCCCACGCCAAAATTGTGGCTTCGGGCAATCCCGCGTGGGAGGATTTTTTCTTTCCCAAGTACACGCGCGAGGAGGTGCGGCAAAAACTGGAAATTACCGATGAGCAAAAAATGATTCTGGTGCCGGGCGGTAAATGTTTGGCCCAGAATATGTTGTTGTTTGGCGCTGTGATTGAAGCGGCCAACCAACCCGGCTCTGGTTATCGTGTTGTTTTGACCCTGCATCCAGGGGATTCCAATCCCTCGGAGATATATGCCGATTTGGTCAAATACAGCCGGACATTGGTCCTGGTGATCCCGAAAGAAATGCTTTCGGGATCAGAAATAATTCCGGGATGCGATGTGGTGGTTCAATCTGGTTCTACCATCGGCATTGAAGCCGCCTGCCAGCGCAAGCCTGTGATTGAGTATTTGACTTATGTGGGGTTGGGCAACTGGGAGCGGCAAACCGGATCTCGGAAAATGGAGACCATCGAGTTAGGTATTGCCGGGGAGTTGAGGGCGTTTCATGGGATACACGAGTTATCCTTATATATTCATCAACTGACCGGAGCCGAGCACATTGCACGATTGGGATCGTTGGCTCAGCAAGAAAAAGTGTTTCCCCAGCCCGCCGAAAAAGGCGTGGCAGTGAAAATGATCATCAACACCTTGCAGGAGTTGTGCCAGTGAGTTATTCCCACGAAGGGTTACCCTTTGTGGAATGGGGTCAGGCCAATGCGCTTGACCCCATTTTTTATTCGTGTATAATGGAAATATACTGAAGCGATTGATTAAGGACCGCGACGAACGGGCCTTATTTTTTTAAAAACATGATAGATCTAAAACAATTTATTTCCGCGATTGATCAGATTGCCGAAGAAAAAGGCATCTCTAAAGAAAAGGTTATGGAAACCATAGAGATGGCCATGGCCGCCGCCTATAAAAAGGATTACGGCGAAAGAGGCCAGAACATTCGCGTTAAACTAGACGAAAAAACCGGACAGGCGAAATTTTTCCAGGCGCTTTTGGCTGTGGATGAAAGCATGATTTTTTCGGCCGAAGAAATCGCCGCCATAGACCAAGAAAGAGCCGAACGGGAGTTGGCCAACCAGGAAGCGCCGCCGAAGTTTTTAGAAGAAGAAAAAGACCTGCGAGAAAAGGCAAAGGTTCAGGATGCCGAAGAAGAATCAGAACGCGAGACCGAAGTTGTTGGCCAAAAGAGATTTCGGTTTAATCCCAAGCGGCATATTATGATTGAAGATGCCCAAAAAATCAAAAAAGATATTGAGCTTAGCGGTGAATTATTGATTCCTTTGGAAACCAAAGATGATTACGGCCGCATTGCCGCCCAAACCGCCAAGCAGGTGATTATTCAAAGGATAAGGGAGGCCGAACGCGAGGTGGTGTTCGCGACTTTCAAAGAAAAAGAGGGTGATATTCTTTCGGCCTCGGTTCAGCGGTTGGAACGGGGCGCGGTTTATTTGGACATTGGCCGCGCCACCGGCGTATTGTTTCCCGAAGAACAAATTCCGCAGGAACGCTATCGCATCGGCCAACGCCTGCGGGTGTTCGTGGTGCGGGTGGATAAAGACAACCGCGGCCCGGCTATAATTTTGTCGCGCCGCCATCCTAAAATAATCTCTAAACTTTTTGAAATGGAAGTTCCTGAAGTCGCCTCGGGCGTGGTGGAAATAAAGACCATCGCCCGTGAAGCCGGGAGTCGCAGCAAAGTGGCGGTTGTTTCCAACGAGGCTGGAATTGATCCGGTCGGTTCGTGCGTGGGCCAGCGCGGGGTGCGGGTGATGGCGGTTATCAACGAACTCGGCGGCGAAAATATAGATATAATTTCTTGGTCGGACGATCAAGCCAAGTTTGTGGGCAACGCGCTGTCGCCGGCCAAGGTTTTGAATGTGGATTTAGATGAAGTTCGCCATTTGGCCACGGTGGAGGTGAGTGATGATCAACTATCTTTGGCTATCGGCAAAAGGGGCCAGAATGTTCGCTTGGCGGCGGAACTGACCGGCTGGAAAATAGATGTCAAAGGCGCCGGAAAGATCTCGGAAAATGAAGATGTCGAGAAGGCAGAAAAGAGTGGTGATGAGTCCATGGAGTCCGAAATAAAGACCGAGGAGATTAGTTAAAAATTAAAATATAAAACTACAATTAAAAGTTTAAATTTAAATTATTGTGCAATCTGAACTCAAAAATCTTCCCCAATCCCAAATAGAGCTCACAATTAAACTTTCTTCAGATGAGATGAAAGATTATTTTAATCAAACCTGCGAAAAGTTGGCGCGCCAAGCCCAAGTAAAAGGTTTTCGGCCGGGCCATGTGCCTAAAGATGTTGTGGCGCGGGAACTGGGTGAAGAAAAAATAAAACAGGCCTCTGCCGATTTAGCTATCAGAGAGAGTTTTTCCAAAGCCATCGCCGAAAATAATTGGGAGGTGGTGGGCGAGCCCAAAATAGAACCACAATCTTCCAGTGGCGACGCCTTGGTCTATAAAACCACTTTTGCCGTGGTGCCCAAAATTGTTCTGCCGGATTATAAAAAAATAAATATACTTTTGGCGGAAGTAAAAATAGAGGAACATGAAATTGGTTCGGTGTTACGGGATATTCAAAAATCTAGAGCCGTGGTTACCGCGGTAACGCGGCCGGCTCAAAAGGGCGATCGTTTGGAAATTGATTTTACGGCTAAAGTGGATGGCAAAGTTATAGAAGGCGGCCAGTCCAAACAGCATCCGTTAATTTTGGGCGAAGGTCATTTTATGGCGGGTTTTGAAGATGAACTGGTTGGCCTTAACGAGAACGAAACCAAAAATTTTTCGGTGGCGGCGCCGGCTGATTATCATGATAAAAACCTCGCCCAAAAAAAAGTTGATTTTGAAGTTAAAATAAATTCAATTCAAAAACGAAAATTGCCGGAAATTACCAATGAATTTGCCCAATCAATCGGCAATTTTGCTTCGGTGGAGGACTTAAAAAATAATATTAGAGATGGTTTGCAGGCCGAAAAAGCTATGAGGGCCCAAGAAGAACGACGGGCCAAAATAGCCCAAGAGTTGGTTAAAGATATTGCCGTGGAATTGCCGAAGAAGCTGGTTGAAATGGAAATTGAAAAAATGACCACGGAATTGGAGGGTTCTTTGGCGCGCCTAAATTTAAACCGTGAAACATATTTAAATCATATCGGCGCCACTTGGGCGGATTTACAAAAGGACTGGCAGGCGAAAGCCGAACAAAGGGTTAAAATAACTTTGGCGCTCAGGGAAGTTGCCAAAAAAGAAGGCCTGCAGGTAAGTGAAGAAGAGATAGAAGAAAAATTAACCCAAATTTTGCGAGGCGCTCCGGCCGCGCCGGGTCAGAATATTGACTTGACTGCATTGCGTGGGTATGTTAGAGGTTTAATAAGAAACGATAAAGTGTTTGCATTGCTTGAAAGCAATTAACGATGCCAATATACGAATTTATGCGAATGATACTAATAAAAATTCGAATGATTTATTTGTAGATTCGCATGTCATTCGTTGATTAGCATCGCGTTATATGAATCTTATTCCAACAGTTATAGAAAAGACATCCTCCGGCGAGCGCGCCTACGATATTTATTCCCGCTTGTTAAAAGATCGGATTGTATTTTTGGGCGGGCCGATAAACGACGCGGTGGCCAACACTATAATCGCGCAGTTACTGTTTTTGGAAAGCCAAGATCCTAAAAAAGAAATTAAACTTTATGTAAACAGCCCGGGCGGTTCAGTGACGGCCGGTTTGGCTATTTACGACACGATGCAGTTTGTAAAATGCGATGTGGCCACGATTTGCGTGGGTCTGGCGGCTTCCATGGGCGCGGTGCTTTTAGCCGCCGGCAAAAAAGGCCGTCGCATGACTCTACCTAACAGCGAAGTGATGTTGCACCAAGTTATGGGCGGGGCTGAAGGGCAAGCGGTGGAAATTGAAATTTCGGCGCGGCACATTATTAAAGTGAAAGACCGTTTGAATAAAATTATTGCTAAACACGCCGGCCAGTCGTTAAAACAGATTGAAAAAGATACGGATAGGGATTTTTTTATGTCGGCGGAGGAAGCCAAGGCCTACGGTTTGGTGGATGAAATTATTATGCCGAAAAGATAATCCTTGGATTTGGATGAAGTTCTTTCAATTTTAAGCAAGGAGGGAGTTATGCCCGGACCGTTTTTTCATTTATGGCTGGCGGATAAAGTTTATCCCGAGTTCGTTAAGGCTGCCGGTTTAGAAAAGTACGGCGATAGTTTTTTACCGTCTTTTTTGGCTGGAGCGGTGGCGCCCGACATTGGTTTTTATCCCGGCGGGTCTGCCAATTTTTCCAAGACCGTTCATAACCGCGGCCGGACCGGAATATTTTTGAGAACCATGTGTAGCCAAGCAATGTCTGTAGCCGAAGAGGCCTTTGTGGCCGGCTGGGCGTTGCATGTTTATGCCGATGCGGTTATCCATCCTTTAGTTGACAAAGCGGTTAAGAATTTTTACCGTGGCGCCGACAAGTCGCAGTTGATGTTGTGGCATATGCGCTTGGAATGGGGTTTGGATTGCGCCATTTTAGAATCGGAGGAGGCCAAAGATTTATGGCAACCCAACCTAATGTTTCCCAAAAGAAAAAGGGGCGACATTTTAACACTGGCTGTAAATACCATTTATCCCACAGCAGTGTTTTTTCAAAACGATATCCAGCGGGGGTATGACAGTATTGTTAAATGGTCCAAGATCATCCCGCGGATATTTTTGTGGAGCGGAAATGTTTCCTTTCTCGCTGGCGGTTCGGCGTACTGGCACAATTACACCAATACCCCTTTGCGTCGCGCCGCGGCCGGGCTAGGTTGGCTGCTAAAAGGTTTGGGATATGAAACCGCCGGGGCCATCCTTTCGCCCAGACGGGATTATGATCTTTTGACCCAAGCCGTTCAGTCGGCTGACATAGCGGTCAAACATTTTTTTGATGGCTATCGGATTGATTTTGCTCTTTTGAATGACCAGCCCTTCGGCTCGGTCTACGCAACTTAGTTTTCACAAATTAAAAAAGGGTTCATGCTAAGCATGAACCCTTTGTTGTTAATGACATTTTTATATTATTTCCGCTTTATTGATTATACAACATCGGCAATAAACTTTTACCATCCATATCGGCTGGAGCGGGCAGGCCCAAAAGATGTAAAATAGTGGCAGCGACATCTTGCAGAATACCTCTTACATCCCCGGTAGTAGAGCCAAGCTCACTACGGGGCCTCGTTTTTTGCAAGGACTTCATGACTAAATAACACGGTACGGGGTTAACAGTGTGCTCGGTGTATACTTCGCCGGTTAGAAGGTTGATCATTTGGTCGGCGTTGCCGTGGTCGGAGGTTATTATTAACGCGCCGTCTTGTTCCAAAACCGCTTCAATTATCGGTTTGATTGCGGCATCAATAAGTTCAATGGCTTTAACGGCGGCTTCAAAATTACCGGTATGTCCCAGCATGTCGGCGTTGGCCAGATTAGCCAGCAAAAAATCATACTCGCCGCTTTTTACGGCTTTAACTAGTTCTTCGCCAATTTCCACAACTTTCATTTCGGGAGTGGCGTCAAAACGGATTGACGGTAAGGAATGAATTAGTTTTCTGGTTTCACCCGGGGTGGGCTGTTCTTCGCCGCCGTTAAAAAAATAAGTTATATGGGCGTATTTTTCGGTTTCGGCGATGCGGAATTGTTTTTTACCGGATCGCGACAAAATTTGCGCCAGTGAATATTTTAATTCCGGCGCTGGGAAAATTACTTCGGCCGAAAGATTTGGTTCGTATTCGGTTAGCGTGGCCACAAACAAGTTTTTCAGTTTTTTAGTTGGAAAGTTGTTAAAGTCGGATAAAGCAAACGATTCGGTCAGTTGGCGGACGCTGTCTTCGCGAAAATCAAAAAAAATTAAAACATCATTATCTTTTAATGTTCCCGGGGTCTGGCTGTTTTCTTGAAAAACAATCGGTTCTATAAATTCATCGCTAACGCCTCGGCTATATTGTTTTTTTATTGAAGCGGGAAAATCAATTGTCGGCTCGCCAACCCCTTCGGTTATTAGTTGATAAGCTTTCTGGGTGCGGTCCCAATTTTTATCTCGATTAAGGCCGTAAAATCGGCCGCAGACGCTGGCTATCTGGCCAATACCCAGCCAGTTTAGCCGCTCTATTAGATTTTGAATCATAATAGCGCTTTCTTTGGGCGGACTGTCGCGGCCGTCGCTAAACAAATGCAGCCAGACCTCTTTAATGTGTTCGTTTTTGGCCATTTCCAACATAGCGTACAAATGATCAATATAAGAATGCACCGTGCCCGAGCCCAATAAGCCCGCGATGTGCCAGCGAGAATTATTTTCTTTAGCATGCGCGGCCGCTTTTTTTAGAACGGAATTTTGAAAGAATGAACCATTTTGAATGGCGAGAGTAATGCGGGTGAACGGCTGGCGCCAGATTTGCCCCGTGCCCATGGCGGCGTGGCCCACTTCGGAATTGCCCGGCTCGCCCCAAGGCAAACCCACCGCCACGCCCGAGGCCTGCAACAACACCATGGGAAAGTTTTTTTCCAGAAAATCAAAATTGGGTTTAACGGCGCTGGCAATAGCATTGCCTTTGGTCTTAGCGCTAAACCCCCAACCGTCTAAAATTAACAACACCACCGGTTTCATCTTCTTATTATATCTGCTTTGACGAATATCTTATATAGTGCTAAATTTATTATTGGTATTTAATTTTAAGTTTAGCCCAGTAATATTGTTTTAACAGTATTCTCCTTTCGGAGAATACGCCTCAGACAAAACAAAGTTTTATCTTTTAAAACAATATCACTGGGTTTAGGAAGTTACCGCCTGGATCATTAATTGGCACAGGCTATAGAATACAGCTTTAAATTTTATGGAATCATTTTTGGGTAACAGTCCAACAACTTTTATAAATCATGGAACAATTTTTGAACCCCAGCGCGTTTTTAGTGTTGTCGGCGGGCTTAGTCATCGGCTATCTGGTTCGCCAGAATATCGCCAAGCGCCGAGCCGGTAGTTTGGAAGAACGGCTTGGTAAAATGGTGGAAAAAGCCCGAGCCGAAGTTAAAGAAAAACAAGAAGAAGCCAAACAAAAAGCCCAGGAAATAATTTCCGAGGCCAAAAATGAAACCGTCAAACGGCAGTCACAACTCACCAAAATAGAGGAACTTCTCTTAAAAAGAGAAGAAGGTCTGGAGAAAAAAATTCAAGAAACCGAAACCAAAATAGAAGTTCTCGAAAAAGAAAGAGGGCAGGTTAAGATCGCTAAAGATGAAGTTGAATCAATCAAGAAAAAGGAAATAACAGAGTTGGAACGAATTGCTAATCTAAGCGAGGGCCAAGCCAAAGAAGAACTTTTTAAACAGATAGAACTGGAAAACAAAGAAAGCATCAGCCGCGAGTTGCGTCGTTTAGAAAACGAGAAAAAAGAAATTATAGAAAAGAAAGCCCAGGATTTGATTGTGTCTGCGCTGCAACGCTATTCGGGTTCGGTGGTTTCCGAAGTTACCACCACTTATGTTAATTTGCCCTCTGAAGAATTAAAAGGAAAAATAATCGGCAAAGAAGGGCGTAACATAAAAACATTGGAACGATTAACCGGCGTGGAAATTGTGGTGGATGAAACGCCGGACACCGTGATGATTTCGGGTTTTGATCCGATTCGCCGCCAAATCGCCAAGACGGCTCTGGAGGATTTAATCAAAGACGGCCGAATTCAACCGGCTAGAATAGAAGAAGCCGTGGCTCAAGCCCGTGATAAAGTGAATGAAAAAGCCAAAGAAGCCGGCGAAGCCGCGGTGTATGATGTGGGTATTACCGGTCTAGATCCGCGTTTGGTTCAGTTATTGGGGCGATTGCGTTTCCGGACATCTTTCGGCCAGAATGTTTTACTGCATTCCATAGAAGCCACTCATATTGCCGGCATGATCGCCACCGAATTAAAAGTCAACGCGCGCGTGGCCAAAACCGGCGCGCTGTTTCACGACATCGGCAAAGCCATTGATCACGAGGTTCAGGGTTCGCATGTGGACATTGGCATTAGAATTCTACAAAAATTTGGCGTGGATGAAAGCGTGATTAAAGCCATGCGGCCGCATCACGGCGAGTATCCCTACGAAACGCCCGAAAGCATAATTGTGCAGGTGGCCGAATCCATTTCGGCGGCTCGTCCCGGCGCTCGTAAAGATACGGTGGAAATTTATCTGAAACGATTGGAAGATATTGAAAGAATAACTTCGGGTTTTGAAGGCGTGGAAAAGGCCTACGCTATTCAGGCCGGCCGCGAAGTTAGGGTTTTTGTAATACCCGAGAAAGTGGATGATCTGGGTATGCATAAACTAGCCAAAGACATTGCCGGCAAAATTGAAAATGAACTCCAGTATCCCGGCGAAATAAAAATAACCGTCATCCGCGAAAATCGGGCGGTGGAGTATGCCAAGTAGAAGCGGCTTGCTTCTTTTTTGGTCATCATGTACAATAAAACAAATGCAAGCCAACCCCATTAAATTAAGCAATCTCCATTGTTATTGGAGGAACATGAACCTCTCTCAAGGAAGGGGCTGGCTTTTTGTGTATTTTTAACATAGTGTAAATTCTCACAACAACAAAAAGAACCTCTTCCTCGGAAGAGGTTCTTTTTTCTCTTCCGTGTTCTTTGTCAACTGAAGTTCCAAGAGGTTTAACCAGTAATAAAACCAAAGGAGATTGTTGCCATGGAAACATTGCTTTCCGGCGATCAGGCCTTGTGGTGGGACGCGCCGCTCAAGTTGAAAGCGCTCCAGTACAGGGGATTAAAGGTTGTTCACGAGATTCACAGTGTAGATCAATTCAGCCGTTCTGTTGTTCCGGTGACAAGCCCTGGGGTTGTCAGAGAATATGCTCTGCCTCACAATCAAAGATCTTTTTGGTCCAGTTCAATGAAGACCTCGCTTTTTCTGGGCCGGGTCTTAGTGAGCCAAGAAGAAGTTGAGCCCTATGTTTGTTTGAAGGGTCTGACGCGGGGTTTAGGCACTAGCGCCGAAAAGGTCTCGGAAGAATTTTTCTCTACTGATACTTTTGGCGTGGTTGTTCCTGATGGCGAGAGAATTATTCAGGGAGTTGGTTTTGACGAACTACATGGCCGCTTCAAGCACTTAAGGGGTCTTATTCACCGTAATTTGAAAGAGACCCTGGTTGATTCCAACATCAATTTAGATGTTTGGAACAATCTTTTTGGGATAACCAGGTACATTCCCCCAGGGGCTGGTCTGGATATTTCGGTGGGGCGGTTATGGGAGAGCGCTCTGAAAAATTTCGTGGGGGCGGGAGAGGATTCGGGAATTGAAATCACCACAAGCTTTGATAATTTTCCGCGGTTTATCAACATCGCTACCGGTCTCTTTGCTATCTTCCGTAAGGATTACGGGCGGTTGGCGGAGTTGTATAACCGCGCGGCGGCAACCACTGGCATGACCACGCTAGATGTTGATAAGCAGGAGTTACCCTACTTTTTTGTGGGAAGGAACAAGTGGGGTCACCAAGAATGGGTCCGCCAGACAGTTTTTCTTTCCGAACTGACCAAGTTAAGCGGGGACGCGGTGATTATCCCCAAAGCCATACCGATCCTCATTGAGATACTTATGAGAGGCCCTACTGTTATGCCGGAGCATGGTTCGGTCTACAGTAGCGCTTCAGCCCAGTTTCTGGAAGACCTTGGGGGGATTGGCCACAACTTTGTTTGCCATCGGGTCTGGCGGGTGCGTTTTTCGGCTTTAGACCGTCTAGCGGGCACAAACATAAAGTTTCGTCTGCCGGAATATCTTAGGGAGTATTTCGGAACAGAAATTATTTCTGGTCCGGAATTTGCCCGGGAGTGGAGAAGTGTTGCCGATCATTCCAAAGAAACGCTCGAAGGTTTGAAGGCAGCGCGGGGCAACTTTCTTTATGATTTATTAGTAAAGGACGGTTGCCTTAACGAGGAAACGGTGGGACGATTGCTGTTTCTTAAAGGCAAGCTGGTTTCCGATTCGGCAGACAGAGTGTCGGATATGGACATAATTAATGCCGAAGTTAAATGTTTGGAAACCAGAATTCTGGCCAGGAAACTCCGCAAGGTGATTGAACTGATTCAGGTGGCCAAAGGCCTGGAGTACTGGAATTCGCGCCCGTACTACTGGTGGGTGGCCTTAATGGATCCCTCCGTCGCCTGGGAGCGGAGTATCATAGAGAAGGCGGTTATTTACCACGAGGAACTTCAGTAATTAAAACAGGCGCGCCGCCGCAACGGGGCGCGCCTGTATCTTTTTAAATAAAAATGGAGATAGCAAAAAATTTAAATGATTTCGCTAAAACGCCGATAGCAAAACGCCGCGGTATTTACGCGCCGTTGTCTTTACGCCAAGAAATTTTGTCTCAAGAGTGTGGCGAGGAATTAATTTCAATAGAAAATTTTTTTATTAACAACAGACGCCAGGTTTTTTTGTCGCCGGTTTGGAGCAAAAAAGATGTGCCGGTTATGGTTTTAAGAAAAAGCGTATTAGAAAAATTGCTCAAAGTCAGTCGGGGTTTTAAGGGAAAATATTTTTTTAAGATCACGGATGCTTACCGGCCGATTTCCCTGCAAAGAAAATTATTTGCCCAGGTATGCCAAGAAGTTAAAACAGAAAATGATTCTCTTTCAGCAGAAGAAATAAAAACAAGAGCGCGCCGATTTGTGGCCGACCCGGACTTGGGTATTCCGCCCCATTCCACCGGTGGCGTGGTGGATTTAACCCTGGTGGATAAATCTGGAGACGAACTTGATATGGGCACAAAAATAGACACCCTGGACGACAAGGTTGAAACACTTAGTGATAAAATCACAAGCAAACAAATGTCTAATCGGATATTTCTTTTAGAAAGTATGGAAAAAGAGGGTTTTGTTAATTTGGCTTCGGAATGGTGGCACTATTCTTATGGTGATCAATACTGGGCGGCGTTTTATGGCAAGACAACGGCCATATATAATAGTGTTGATTTGTGGTAGATTGGTTATCCACAGGCAAAAGCTAGATTATTGCGGAAAAATTGAAGGTCGGGTATCATAGAGATAGTAAAGATGCGACTTTTTGCAAAGGTCGAGTATAAAGTCCAGTAATTACTTAATAAAACAATGACAAAAAATCAATTTGTAGCGGCTATTGCCGCCAAGACCGGCAAAGCCAAATCGGAATCCGCCGAGATGGTGGATGCTGTTTTTGACACTATTACCCAGACCATGATCAAAGGCGACAGCGTTAATATCTCGGGTTTCGGCGTTTTTAGGGTCTCTGACAGAAAAGCTCGAGAAGGCATTAATCCCCGCACCGGCGAGAAGATTCATATTGCGGCTAAGAAGGCCCCCAAGTTCCGCGCCGGCAAGACCTTAAAAGAAGCAGTGAAATAATTTCTATATTATCCCAAAAATCCCCCCGACCTTGCGTCGGAGGGATTTTTGATTGGAGTGGGTAAGGGGAGTCGGTCACGGATAACGCCTCGCCGTCGCTCGGCGTTTCCGCGACCCCGGCTCGCGATTTCATCTACTGATGAAATATCGCTCCGCCTTTCTCCTCCCCACGCAGACAAATAAATTTGTCTGCTTTACCCATAATAAAAACAATCTCAAAAGAGATTATTTTTATTATTGAGCGGGTAAGGGGAGTCGAACCCCTGTTACCAGTTTGGAAAACTGGAGTAATAACCGTTATACGATACCCGCCTACGCATCTTCGCTATGGCTACGAGCTTCGGCGGGCAGGCCCGCCAAGCTCAGCTTGGTCCGCTTAAGAAGTCCAGCATGAATTTTTTACCTGTCTTTCCTCGCCGCCAGGGCGAATTCGTCAAAATACTTCATCAGCGATTCGGTATTTTCATTATATTCATTTTCACCAAAAAACAAACTGCAGAAAACTTCTTTGGCCCGGGCTATTTCTTTTAGCCGGCCGTTAATTTTGGGCCAACGGGGGTCGGCCAGTGTCAGATCAAACAATTCCAAAGATCGTTCTGCCGCCTGAATAGCCTGGATTTTATCTTCTCTCTTTTGCCACGCGAACGCTCGATAAACCTCGCTGCCGATATTACCCACTTGTTCCGAGGCGTTAAATTGAAACCACCTATCTTTGTTATAGGGCATAGTTTTAGTCGGAGAGCCGAGAATCGAACTCGGACTACCTGCTCCCAAAGCAGGCGTACTACCACTATACGACTCTCCGAACTCATTTTATGTTACCAGTAGAGCCAATTCCGTCAAATCCTGATATAATTCTAACATGGTTATTGACTACGAGCGGCTCAAAACTTTTTTGGCCGATTCCAATTTAGTTACTCCTCAAAATTTGCAATTGGCCGAAGCCGACTCCAAAGAAACCGGGCGCCGGTTGGATGAGGTTTTGTTAAAACGCAATCTTGTTTCCGAGGAGATATTAGCCAAGTCCAAGGCCTATATTTTAGGCATTCCTTTTGTGGACCTTAGCAATCAAACAGTGGATCCGGAGATATTAAAAATAATTCCCGAACCGATCGCGCGCCGGAGCAATATCGTGGCTTTCAAAAAAACCGCCAACAATCTGGAGGTGGCCATGTTAGACCCGGCCGATTTACAAACCATCGATTTTATCAAAAAGAAATCAGAACTTAATATCTTGCCGCGTTTAACTTCGCGCCAATCGCTGGAGGCGGTGATACGGCAATACCAAAAAAGTTTGGAGGAAGAATTTAATAAAATAATAAAAACCGAATCGTCGGCGATGCTAAAAGTGGTGGGCGCGGCCGGGAAGGGCGGGAAGATAAAGACCGATGCCGAGTTAAAACAAGTTGCCGAGGAATTGCCCATAGTCAGAATTGTGGATACTTTAATCCGGCACGCTATTTTGGAAAGCGCTTCTGATATTCATATTGAACCCGAAGAAAAAGATGTGGTGGTGAGATATCGGGTGGATGGCTTGCTTAAAGATGTGATGGTTCTGCCGCGCGAAGTTCACCAAGGCATCGCCGCCCGCATAAAAGTGTTGGCTAGCTTAAAACTGGACGAACACCGCTTGCCCCAAGACGGCCGGTTTAAAATTGAAAGCGAGGATTATAAGGTTTCGTTTCGTGTTTCTATTCTGCCGGTTTATGATGGCGAAAAAATTGTAATGCGTTTGTTGCGTGAAGACGCGCAGGGCTTTACTTTGGAAGGGTTGGGTTTGCGCGGTCGCGCTTTGGAGGTGGTTCATAACGCCATCAATCGTCCCACGGGTTTGTTTTTGGTGACCGGTCCCACTGGTTCGGGTAAAACCACCACGCTTTATACCGTTTTAGATATTTTGAACACGCCCGAAGTTAATATCTCCACCATAGAAGACCCGATAGAATACCGCATGCCCAGAATAAACCAAACCCAGGTTCGCCCCGATATTGGTTTTTCTTTTTCGCAGGGCTTAAGAACTTTGGTGCGCCAGGATCCCGATATCATTATGGTCGGCGAAATAAGAGACAATGAAACCGCCGGCCTGGCCATCAACGCTTCTTTAACCGGTCACCTAGTATTATCCACTTTGCACACCAATTCCGCCGCCGGCGCCATGCCTCGCTTGATAGATATGAAAGCCGAGCCGTTTTTGATTGCTTCCACCATAACCGCGATTGTGGCCCAACGGCTGGTGCGTCAACTTTGCCCCGACAGCCGCGCCAAGTATCGCCTGAATCCAAAAGAAATAGAGGTCTTAGGCAAGGACATCAATTTGGAAAAAATGCTCAAGCTTTTAAAGCAAGAGAAAATTGTCGCGCCCGAGGCCGCTTGGGATAGTATTGATTTTTATCAACCCCATGAATCCGAGGGCTGTCCCTTGGGTTACAAAGGCCGGGTGGGTATTTATGAGGTTCTAAATATCACGCCGAAAATAAAACAATTGATTATTTCTTCGGCCACTTCCGACGATATTCAAAAAGCCGCCCAGGAGGAAGGCATGCTAATTATGCTGGAAGACGGTTTTATCAAAGCCGCCCAGGGGATTACCAGCATAGAAGAAGTGTTGAGGGCGTCTAGGGAGTAGTTAAACGATGCCAATATACTAATTTATGCGAATGATACGAATAAAAATTCGAATGTCTTATTTGTATAATTCGTATGTATTCGTAGATTAGCATCGCATTTATGGAATTTGAATTTAGGTCGGTCAATAACGAAGGCAAAAAGAACAACGGCGTTCGGTCAGCCGAAAATTCAGTATCTTTGGCGCGCGACTTGCGCCAAGAGGGCTGGTTTTTGGTTTGGTCGCAAGAAAAAGGCGCCGCGTTAAACGCGGCTTCGGCCCGAGCTCGGCTGGGAGGATTGGCGGCCAAGTTGATATCTTCGCTGGATTTTTTATTTAAGCGGATTACTTTACAGGAAAAAATGATTTTCGCGCGGCATTTGGGTTTGATGATTAAAGCCGGTTTCTCGCTCAATAAAGCCCTAGAGACCTTAACCCGACAAACAAAAAATAAACATTTCGCAGCGGTGCTTAAAAATTTAAGCGACAGCGTGGCTTCCGGTAAAACCTTTCATCAGTCGGTCTTACAACACGCCGATGTTTTTTCGCCGATATTTATCAGTATGGTTAAAGTGGGCGAGGCCTCGGGCAAATTGGAAGAAACCTTAAAACTGGCCACACTGCACTTAAAACGCGAGCATACTCTAAAGAGTAAAATCAAAGGCGCCATGACTTATCCCATCGTTATTTTGTGCGCTTTGGCTTTGGTGGGGGCGATAATGGTTATATTCGTTTTACCGCAATTGGCCTCCACTTTTTCCGAACTGAATGTGCCCCTGCCTCTAACCACCCGGATAATTTTCGGCTTTGTTAATTTTGCCAGTCGCTTCTGGTATTTACTCATTGTGATTATCGCCGCGACATTTTGGGGCTTGTATTTTTTTATTCGCAAAACAGATAAGGGCAAGAATTTGGTCAACCTGATGTTTTTAAAAACTCCGATATTTTCGGATCTTACCAAAAAATTAAACTCGGCCCGATTTTCACGCACTCTGGGTTCACTGCTTGCCGGCGGAGTTTCTCTAACCGAGGCCATAAAAATAACGGCCGACACTCTAACCAATGTTTATTACCGCCGGGCGGTGCTAGCTACTCTGGCCGAAGTGGAAAAAGGTCAAACGCTTTCTGGCCTTTTAACTAAAAGTCCGGATTTGTTTCCGCCGGTGGTCACCGAAATGATCGCCGTGGGCGAGGAAACCGGTTCACTCACTTTAATTTTAAAAGAATTGGCCCGTTTTTTTGAATCCGAGGTGGCGGTGGCCACCAAGGGGTTGTCGTCCATAATTGAGCCGGTAATTATGATTGTCATCGGCGTTGTCGTGGGCGTTTTTGCCTTATCCATAATCCAACCGATTTATTCCATCACTAATAGTTTATAGTAATGCGCCGAGGTTTTACCCTAATTGAAATTGTTATTGTCACCGCTATTTTTGGTATTTTGGCGGTGGGCGCGGTGGTTTCTTTTCAGGCCGTGCGGGGCAGTACCGATCTAAGTTCGGCGGTTGATTTTGTTAAAGCCAAATTGGAAAAATCTCGTCTCGCCACACTGGCTAAAGAAGACGGTTCGGGTTGGAGCGTTAAAGTTAATGAATATGATTTAATTTGGTTTAAGGGGCAGACCTTTAACCCTTTAGATCCCGACAATAAAACCTTAATTTTGCCGGTGGGTACTAAGGTTTCCAGCGTCAATTTGGAAAATTCCGGGTCAGCTGTTTTTTTTAACACTCTTACCGGCACAACCAGCCCAGGCACAATTGTTTTGGCGCTCACTATTAATCCCGCCCAAATATCAACTTTATATATAAGTCGTTCCGGTCAAATATACACCAGCGCTAGCGCTAACACTCTCAAACCTACCACCGACACCCGCCACCTTCATTTTGATCTGGGCTGGAGCATTCAAAACGCGGTGGAACTTAAATTTAGATTTTTAACCGATCCCGAAGATGTTCGCGCGATTGTAATGACGCCGTATTTTAATACAGACCAGACCGGTCTTGATTATACTGGTTCGTTCACAGTAGCGGGACAACCACAAAAAATCAGAGTGCACACGCATAATTTGGATTCGTCGGTTACAACTTTATCAATTCATCGGGATTTAATGAATAATTCTAAACCGGTGGAAATATATATAGATAGTAAAATTATAGTCACTTATGCCGCCGATAGTTCCGCGATTGTCGGCGCGTTTGGGGGAACGATGACGCCACAATAATGAGCCACAAGCCACAAGTCATAAGTCATAAACCTGGTGTAAAGCTTAAGCCGAAAAATAAAAGTCGTTCAGGTTTTTCGGTCTTAGAAATCGTGGTTGTTCTGGCCGCTTTGGCTATGGTCGCGGTTGTTTTGGGGCAGTTAAGTGTTTCTTTTTTGGGAGCGGTGGCTTCGGGAGAACTGCAATTGCGGGCCAATGCTATTGGCGCTGAAACCATGGAGGCGTTAAAAATTATAAAAGAGGAGGACTGGAATAATTTGGCCGGTTTATCTGTAAATACACCCTACTATTTAACTTATTCCACCATCACCAATAAATGGTCGGTGGCGGCGTTGGATCCCGGCAAAATAGATGGAATTTTTTCGCGCTGGTTTATGGTTAAATCAGTTAATCGCGATGGCACTACCGGCCAAATTGTTTTTTCGGGCGGCAGTCCCGACTCAAAAACCTTATTGGTTGAAGCCAATGTGGATTGGGTCTATAAAGGCGCCAATAAGAATTTTAAGTTAACTACATATTTAACTAGTTTTTAGAAATGTTTCACGATAAAAAAGGTTTTTCTATTATAGAGGCCATTATTTATTCTGCCATGCTGGCGGTTTTGATTTTGATTTTATCCCGATTGACCTTGAGCGCAATTACTAGTTATAGAACCGCCAGAATCAAAGAGGATCTGATTATTTCTTCGGGAAGGGTTTTGGAAAATTTTCTTCGGGAATCCAGAAACGCTTCCAAAATTTATTTACCCACTACGGTTTTGGGTAACGATTTGGGCGAATTAAGTTTGGCGACTTCGTTTCAGTCGCTGAATAAAACCGAGCCGGAGACATACACAGATATTTATTTGGTTGGTGGGCAGATATGGTTAAAAAGAGAAAACGAATCACCTCAGCCGCTGACCGGTGTTGGTCTGGAAGTAACGCAATTTAAGTTGCTTCGTTCTGTAACCACTAATAATCTGGAAGGCCTAAGGTTATATTTAGATCTAAGAAGCCGTGTTAATTCCAGCGAGACCTTATTTTTTAGTACTTTCGCGTTGTTGAGAGGAGGATACGCGCAATAATCTCACAACCTATATCTTATGTCTCGTATCTTTATGAAGTTAAAAAAGTTACAAGTTCTAAGTTCCAAGTTTCAAGACCGCCAGGGTTATGCCGCCGTGTTTTCGTTTGTGATAATGCTTACCATAATTGGCAGTATTATTTCGGTTTTTTTATTGATGGCCTTAAACACTCTGTACGCCGGCCGAATAACCGCTGTTAACTTAAAGAATTTTTACGCCACTGATGGTTTGGCTGAAGACGCTTTGCGAAGAATTTATGATCCGGCAGTTCCGGATGCCGTTAATGGCGAGACCCTCGTTGTCGGAGATGCTACTGTAACATTGAGTATTGGTCTGGACGGCCTCTTAAAAAAACATATGTTTTCTGCTCAAATTCAAAGCAGATATTCTGCTAACGAAACCTTAATAATAGACGACACCAATCCGCTCAATATTAAGATAAAAGAGTGGAAGGAGTCGTTGTAAGTTTGTGATATGATTAACATATGAATTTTTTTCCTGCCTCAATCGGTTTAGATATTTCCGATTCCTCCCTAAAAGCGGTCGCCTTAAAAAAAGAAGGCGCCGAGACCTTTACTCTGGTCGGATTTGGCCGAGAATATCTAAAAGAAAATGCTATTGAAGACGGTGAAATAAAAAACGCCGAGAGTTTTTTGTTGGCGTTAAATTCATTATTTAAAAATCAACGCGGCAATTTTCCCAAAGGTAAATATCTAGTTGTTTCCCTGCCCGAAGAGAAGGTCTTCTTGAGGATTTTGGAATTGCCCGGCGCTCTAAAAAAAGAAGAACTAAATGAGGCCTTAAAATACGAATTGGAGGCCAACATTCCCATGTCTTTGGACGAGGTCTACTACGACTACGAAATTTTACCAGGATCGCCGGATTCGCCTCACCAAGATATTATGGTTAACGCCGTGCCCAAACGGATAGTTGATTCCTATGTTAATTTTTTTGGCCAAAACGGCTACCAAATTTTGGCTTTGGAATCGGAATCATTTTCGGTCCTAAGATCTCTTTTTACCGCTCGGGCGAATATTAAAGAAACTATTTTGGTCTTAGATATTGGCGCCGCTCGAACTCGTTTCATGATTGTAGCCGAAGGTATTTTACATTTTACCTCTTCTAATGTTCTGGCCGGAGATAAATTCAGCCAACTATTAAGCGAACGATTCCCTTTAAACCTAAAAGAAGCCGAATTTATGAAAAGAATGGTGGGGTTGGATAAGAATCAGGAAAAAGGACGGGAACTTTTGGAATCACTCCGGCCGGCCTTGGCGCAACTCAAAGAGCAGATACAAAATTACCTTAATTTTTTTGAGACCCACCCCGACAGTCACAAACTCCACGACTCCGCCCAAAAAATATCAAAAATAATTTTAATAGGCGGCGGCGCAGCACTTTGGGGTTTAACCGATTGGTTAAGTTCTGAATTGGGACTGGCGGTTATTTTAGGCAATCCCATAAAAGGTCTTAAAGCCGCGCCGGGTTTAAAATTAAAAATGTCTTTAGAGGACTCTTTAAGTTACACCTCGGCCATTGGGCTTGCCTTAAGGCCCGGCCAAGAATTTTCATGATTAATTTACTGCCGCCGCTGGCCAAAGGAAAATTACACCAAAACCTGTTAACCCGGCAATTAAACCACCTTGGGTTTATTTTGGCGATTATTTTTTTGGGCGGCGCGGTTTTTATTTTCAATACTTTTATTTTCTTAAAAATACAAACCAGTTCTCTTAAACAAACGCTTAATGTGGAAACGATTAACGCCGATACTCAAAAAGTCCAGGATTTGGAGGGAGAAACAAAAAATCTTAATAACCTTCTTTTGAAAAATCAGGGTTTTAGACAGGGCAGCCAATCATCTTTAGAGATATTCCGTGAAATTGAAAAAGTTATCCCGGCTGGAGCCAAACTTGCGGCCTTTTCTTGGGAAGATGTTACTGAGAAAATTGTTTTAAGCGGTCGGGCGCAGACCCGAGATGATGTTTTGGCCATGGAAAAGCGCTTGAAGGACTCATTGGTTTTTGAAAAGATTGAGTCACCTTTGGCCAATTTTCTGGAAAAAAATAATGTTAGCTTTAATTTTGTTTTTTATTTTAAGCCACGACCATGAGAAACAATCTGGAGAATTATCTTAAATCGTATTGGGTTGCTGTGGTAGGTGTATTGCTGGCTATTTTGATAAATCTAGTGGCTTGGTTTTTAACCCAACAGGCCCGATTCGAATATATCCAAAAAAATAAAGAACTTTCATCACTTACATCCAAAAAATCCAGTCCAATTCAGATTAAAAGGGAAGAAGAAAGGGTCGCGGCTGTATTGGACCGTGTGGCGCGCGGTTTTGTTTCTCCGGAAAAAATCGTTGATTTTATCGTTTTTCTAGAGGACTCGGCTAAAGAGACCGGAAATTCTATGAGTATAAGTTCGGCTGATGCCGGCCCGGCATCAGCGAGCGAAAGCGAAACGAGCAGGGAAAAGACCAATAAAAAATTATTAAAATTTAAAGTCGCGTTAACCGGATCATATTCCAGTTTTGTTAATTTTTCGGCTCGGTTAGAAAACTCACCTTATTTAATGCGTGTCCACAGAATAGAAATTTTCCAAACGATTGAGCCCTTGTCCAAACAATCGGTTTTAAAAGAAAATTTGGATATAGAAATTCCCTCGCTTTAATTATGAATAATTTAACCATTGCTAAATTTATTGAGCGTGAAGGTTTAAAAATAATCATAGCCGTGGGAGTGGCGGTATTAGCCGTTTCTTTTTGGATATTTTACGTTTACGGTTTTGGTTCAATAGATATTGTTTCTGATCTCCAGGCCAACAGTTCGGTCTTAAAACAGGGCTTAATAGATGATGTTGTGAAAGATATGGATTCAAGAGAGTCAGCTTTAATCAAACTCAAACAGGCGCCCCTAACCGCCTCGGATATTTTTAGATAACACTTTTCGGAGTTCAACTCCAAAAAACTAGTCATTCTAAAATTATATCACTGTTTTTTTGTAAGTCAATGCTTTTTAACCATTCTAAAATTGATTTTTTGTATTCCTGTGGATTACCATATAATTTCAACAAAACATTCTTTTTTATAGTCACAGCAAAATTTCTTTTGCCGGTATAGTCAGCGAAACTTGACCACTTATAGTTATCTAGAAAATGAATAGCTTTATTCAAGTTTTTTATTGTTCCTTCACGCCATTTTGGTTCTATCGATTCTAATGGATTTAAGTGAATGTAATGGGGGATATATAGAAGTTGGTGATGAGTGTTTATCAAGATAGCTTTGAATCTTCCTTGGAATAAGGGTCCAACTCGGTCATACTTAATGTTAAAATAATTAGTGTAGCCAGTACCTAATTTTTGCATGAATCTAACGATGCCGTTTTCCGTATGTTGTCGCAGAAGTAAGTGATAGTGGTTAGACATTAAACAAAAGGCCAAAATATCCACTAATCTTTTTTTTGGGAGTTGAACTCCGAAAAGAAGTTGTTCTAAATGGGACGAAGTTAGTTGAGATGGATGTGTTGATGAAAATCTGACATTAGATGGTGGTGATAGCTCTATATTGTTGAATTCTATTAGGTTTTGAATAAATCGGAGATGATCATTTCTATCCATAAAAACCAATCTTTTTTCCACACCTCTGTTATAAATATGATATATATGATTTTTTACAAAATTAGGTTTTATCATTTTTTATTAATTAAAATTTATTCAAATGACTATTAAATACTGTTTAGATATATTTTACACCAATACTTTTCGGAGTTCAACTCCGAAAGTTACTAAATTATTTTTTATTGTGCTAAAAATTTCGTTGATTGCATTGGCTTTGTTATTAATTCCGTTTTTTGTTTTGGCTCAATCTGGCTCAGTGGTTATTAATGAAATTGCATGGATGGGTACCACGGCCAACTCGGCCGACGAATGGCTGGAACTTTTTAATACCACTAATCAAAATGTAGATTTGACCGACTGGCGATTATTTGAAATCAGCGGTAGCACTAGTACCCCGATAATAACTCTTTCCGGATCGGTTTCTCCTAATGGTTATTATCTGATAGAGCGGACCGACGACAATTCTGTGGCCAATATACCCGCCCATGTTTTTGGGCCGTTTAGTGGTAGTGGTTTGAGTAACAGCGGTGAAAATCTAGTTCTAAAAAACTCGGTGGGGGAGGTAATAGATTCGGTTAATGCCACCGGCGGCTGGCTGTTCGGGGATAGCATCACAAAAGCCAGTATGGAACGCAAATCAGACGGTACTTGGCAAACCAACGACGGCATAACTAAAAACGGCAACGATGCCGCTGGTAATCCTATAGTCGGCACGCCCAAAGCGATGAATAGCGGCAGTTCGACTTCGTCCACGACCACGCCGAGCAGTTCTACGAGTCAATCAATAACCGGTGGCGGGTCTGGTTCGTCGGGCAGCGCTGTTTCATCGCTACCTGTTCTTAAAGCCGAGGCCGGCGCGGATATTGTCATAGAAACAAACCAGCCGATTGCTTTTAGCGGTTTGGCCTCTCAAGGCGCGAAAATATACAAATGGTATCTAGGTGATGGCAATATAAAAGACGGCGCCGAAATAACTCACACCTATCAATTTCCGGGAACTTATTTAGTAACTCTTGAAGTTAGTAATGGTGTTGATACCAATATAGATCAATCGCGCGTTTTTGTTTTTGGAGGCAAGGTTTTAATAAGTGAATTTTTTATTGGAACTGCGTCCACCACTGCGTCAAACGCGGCTGGAGGATGGGTGGAACTTTATAATCCTAATAATTTTTCGGTTGATCTTTCTGGTTGGATTTTAGAAAGTGGAGAAACAAAATTTAGCGCGCCTAATTTTGTGTTGATTCCGGCAAAAGGTTATTTGGTCTTGTCTCAAAGTGTCACCGGGTTGGATTTGAGCCGATCCAATAAATTACAGCTAAAATACCCCAATGGTTTTATCGTGGATGTTGTTAGTTTTGAAAAGAACAAGCCCGAGGCATCGGCCAACCGTTCCATTGACGGCTTTTTCTGGTCCAAAGAACTCACGCCTGGCCAGCCCAATGTAATTGTGTCCTCCAGCCCCAATCTTGGCTTAAATTCTAGCATTTTACCCCGGCTAGTGCTGTCAAAACCCCAAGAAAACCCCCGCATATTGGCAGCGGCTTCGTATAACATTGTCGCCGATTCTCCGGCCGAGGCCTCCATTGGAGATAATTTTTCTGGAAACAACCCGGCGATTTCGGCGCAATTGCCTTTTTGGCAAAAAATTTATAAAAGTATTTTCTTTTGGATTTTTTCAACCGCGCTACTTGGCGCTGTGATCAGTTGGGGTTATATAACGCTGTTTAGAAAAAAATAATTTTGTGTGTCGCAAAAATTTATTTTATATGCCCGTTCTTTAAAAAAACTATTGTAATTTATTTTTTATTCTGTAATAATTAAAATAGATTTATATTTTATAATTTTTTTATTAAAAAATAAATAATGGCCAACGGAATTAACGGTAACGGTAAAACAAATGATGTTTCAGCCGCTGAAATAAAACCGCCGCTTAGATTTTTATTTGTTTCCAAAGAAAGCGCCAGCGGCGATTTGGCTTGGACCTTAAAAAAAGAAGGCCATGAGATTAAAATTTTTATTAAAGTAAAAAATGACGCCGATGTTTATGACGGATTTTTAGAAAAAGTGGAAAAATGGGAGGATTGGACGGACTGGGCCGATGTTATCGTTTTTGATCATGTGGAATTTGGCGAGGCGGCCGATCGGCTCCGCAAAAAAGGCAAACATGTTATCGGCGGCTCGGTTTACACCGACCGTTTGGAGATTGATCGCAGTTTTGGACAGGCCGAGCTAAAAAAATACGGAATTAATGTTTTGCCCAACTGGAATTTTTCCAGTTACGACGAGGCCTTGGAATTTATAAAAAATAATCCGGCCCGCTATGTGTTCAAACCGAGCGGCAACACACCCTCGGCCAATAAAAATTTATTATTTTTAGGCGAGGAGGAAGACGGCAAGGATTTGATAGAAATTTTAAGCCAAAACAAAGAGGTCTGGCAAAAAAAGGCCTCAGTTTTTCAACTCCAAAAAGTTGTGGCTGGAGTGGAGGTGGCCGTGGGCGCGTTTTTTAACGGCCAGGAATTTATAATGCCGATCAATGTTAATTTTGAACACAAACGGGTTTTTCCCGGCGGCATCGGCCCTTTTACAGGCGATATGGGCGCGTTAATGTTTTGGACTTTGCCCAACATGCTTTTTAACGAAACACTGGCTAAAATGCTGCCGGCTCTGCGGGAATCGGGTTATATCGGCTATATAGATATAAATTGCATTGTGAACGGCCGCGGTATTTATCCTTTGGAATTTACCGCTCGGTTCGGTTACCCCACTATTCATGTTCAGTTGGAGGGCTTGCTTATGCCGGTCGGGGACTGGCTAT
>ERZ1292629.697-Hain-H43-01um-R1-697-length-37079-cov-6_pt1 | contig 37079 bp, 44 predicted proteins | sample MGYA00564399_ERZ1292629 | MGnify/ENA primary metagenome ERZ1292629 (study PRJEB36523, sample SAMEA6512636) | groundwater metagenome | collected 2019-01-08 | study: AquaDiva: Metagenomics assemblies of 32 groundwater samples
TTTTTTAAAGATTTATTTTTTAACCTCAACCAACTCAAAAATATCATGGTCTTTTTCAAATTTTATTTTGAATTTATCAAAGAAAACTTCTTGGCCGAGCAGAATATCTACATTTTGGCTATCAACAAACCATGCAGGTATTTTTACATCAATATCCATTTCTTTTATTTTGAAAGGCAAAAGTCCTTGATAAACTGAAACTACTCCCTGCCCAATGCCAATTATGTTTTTAGTTTTGCTTTTGTCTAAACTTACACCCAAAAATTCCGCATACTGAATATTTAGAGTGGTAGTATCTGCACCAGAATCTATCATAGCGAAAGAATTTATTTCTTTGCCATCCTTTCCTTTGAGAATAATTTGCAACAGAGGTCTTCTTACCATTTTTCCTCTTGAATCCAATAGTGGCATACCATCACTGCTAGCGGGAATTGTGTATTTGAATTTCATCTTATTACATTCGGAGCGTATCCCAAATTTGGAAGCACTTTAATTACTACGCTGTCTTTAGATTTGTTGTTCCCAGCATTTTTGATAGCAGAGGAAAGAGTATCTCCAACGGCAACTAATCTTTTATAATTAGAAGTCAAAACAACCCATTTGTTTATATGGCTTTTTTTTATAACTGATAAATCAGGGCTTTTTACAATTTTTTCTTTGGTATTTTTCATACATTGTATACTAACATAATACAACCAAAAAAAACATATCATTAAGACCGAAAATATTTTAATACTTATTTTGTTTGGGGCGGTAAGAAATAGCCTCTAAAATATGAGAAGGAGAAATTTCAAGGGAAGAATCAAGGTCGGCTATGGTGCGGGCCAGTTTTATTATTTTATGGTAAGAGCGGGCGGAAAGGTCCAAAGTTCTAGCTGAACGATTTAGGATTTCTTTCACTTCGTCCGAAATTTTTAAAATAAGGGTAATGTCGCGGGCGCTCATTTCTGAATTCGTTGATATTTTTCTGCCGGCATCTCTGAATCTTTTTTCTTGAATGTTTCTGGCTCTTATTATTCTTTCTCGCGCCGATATGCTTTCACTTTTTTCCGCCTTTTCAGTTAGCTTTTCGTGATCTACCTTTGAAACTTCTGTCCAAATGTCAATGCGGTCTATGATAGGACCCGATATTTTTCTTTTGTATCTTTCGATCTGAAGCGGAGCGCAAGTGCAGGGCTTGCCTTTGATGCCAAAATTGCCGCAGGGGCACGGGTTCATGGCGGCCACCAAAATAAAATGAGCTGGAAATTTGACAGTGCCTCTAGCTCTTGAAACTGAAACTACTCTTTCTTCCAGCGGCTCGCGCAGAGACTCAATGGCTCTATTTTCAAATTCAGGAAATTCATCCAGAAACAAAACTCCTTTGTGGGCGAGAGTTACTTCTCCCGGACGAGGATTGGTACCGCCACCGATTAAAGCAACATAAGAAGCGGTGTGGTGCGGCGAACGAAAAGGTCTTTGGCAGACGAGATCATCATTTAAAGCGCCGGTCATAGAATGAATTTCAGTCACTTCCAAAATTTCGTCAAATGAAAGAGGCGGCAAGATTCCGGAAAGCGCTCGGGCCAGCATGGTTTTACCGGTGCCGGGCGGGCCATAAAGAGCGATATTGTGCCCGCCGGCTGCGGCAATTTCTAAAGCGCGCTTTGCGCTTTCCTGCCCCTTAATGTCGGCAAGATCAAAAGAAATTTCATGCAAATTTTTAATTTCTTTTTTCTTTTCAGCTTTTAATTTTTGATTTATATCGGTATCGTGAGCGATATGATTTATAATTTCTCCCAATGTCTCGGCTCCATAGACGCTTATGCCATCAACAAGAGCCGCCTCAGAAGCGTTTTGCAAAGGCAAATATATTTCTCTAAAGCCATTTTCTTTTGCCTTTCTAGTAAAGGCCAAGGCGCCCTTTACAGAACGCAGAGAACCATCCAAAGAAAGCTCTCCTAAAAATATTTTATCTTTTGAATCAAAAAGAATATCTCCGCTGGCTAAAAGATATGAGAGAGCAATGGCCACATCTAGACCAGAACCCTCTTTTCTAACTTCGGCCGGCGCCAAAGAAATAATCACTTTATGATTTTTTGATTTGGGAGATTCAAAGCCACTGTTTTTTACCGCCGCGCTTATTCTGTCTTTAGCTTCATCAACCGCCTTATCGCCCAGACCGACAATGGAAAAAGAATTAAGACCCCGTGAGAGGTCCGCTTCCACATCAACTATATACGGTTTAAGCAGTGAGGCCTGCGCGCTGTGAACTTTTGCGTAACTCATTTTAATTAGTTTCCATATGTTTTTTGCAGGTGCGGGCGGCGGGGTTGGCGATGAGGCGGTCTTCTTCAATTGGTTCGCCTGAAATTTCGCAAACACCATAGGCATCTTTTTCTATTTTAACCAAAGCATCTTTTATATCGTTGTATCTGATTTCCAATTCTTTAAGCACTGCCGTATTTTCTTCGAACTCTTCCATTTTGTCGGCCTTCTCGTTTTCATCGGCATTGTCGGTGTCAAAATTGGCCGGTTCGGCTTCCCAGTCAAGCTTATTGTCAGGATTTTTTCGGCCGACGATGTTTAATTCTTTTTCAACCAAAAAAAGCTCTTCTTCCAATTTTTCCTTAAAATATTCTGTGTCCATACCCGCCATTTTAGCACAATAAAATCATCTGGCAACCGGACGAGAAGTGTAAATAGACGACATTTCTCCTATGGTCCAAAGATTGTTGGTAATCAAAATGGTGTTTTTATCAAGAAATGTATAGGCCATTTTTGCCTGGTTTTTGGGGTTGGCCAAAGCTCTAGTATCTTTATTTTTAATGATCAAATCTTTCCATTCAAAAACTCCTGTACTGGTGGCAATATTCAAAAAAGACAAATCATTTTCCATACTCTTTTCCCACTCAAGCATGCCGGAAAAAGCCCGGCCGAAATCATTCACAGAAATAATAAGAAAATATGAAGTTTGATTATTTTGAGAAATTATCCCAACCGCGTACTCATCTTTTAGTGTTCGCTCCAATGTGGGTGGTAATGATGCACTCAAAAAACTAAAAAGGTTTTTTGCTTTTGGAAGCGGGAAACCATCGGCATCGGATATTTTTAATATGCTTATGCCGTTTGTTGGAGATAATTTGGCAATTTCCGTTCCGAGATTTTTGTTAATTAAATTAGCCAGAGTAATTAAATTATTATAGGGAATAATTTCGGTTTTGGTGACAACTTGGCTTACTGGCTCTTTTTTTAAAAAATCAAAAATGTACATCACCGCTACTGCTCCACCGGCAAGCAAAAGGATGCTCGACAAAAGTATTGTCATATTTACTTGAAGGCCTTCTTTGTTTGAAGAAGTTTTTGGGATTAAATGAATATTATCTTTTTTCTTTTCTTCTTTTTCTTCTTTTTCTTTTACGGCAATGGAAATAACAGATTCATTTTTTTCTTTTATAAACTCGGCCATATCGCCTTGGTATGTGCGCAAAGAAGGCAGTTTTTGCTTGCTGTGCAAAATGTCAATGACTTTTCCAAAATCTTTGGAATTATCTTCTTTATTTTCAGAATCCATATTTACATTATACTATTTTTTTGAACAAAGTTTGGATCAGCGTCTTTGATGGAGAGTTTGAGGCGGCCTTTATCGTCTATGCCTTTTATGATAACCGGCACTTTCATTCCCACTTTCAAATAATCTTCTGTTCTTTCTATTCTGAAAGGCGCGATTTCAGAAATATGAACTAGCCCGTCGCTTTTGGCCCCCAGTTTTACAATGGCACCAAAATCGGCAACTCGCACAACTTCGCCAAAACATTTATCTCCCTCTTTAAACTCTTTAACAATGTCTTCAATCAGGGCTCTGGCTTTTTCAGCTCCAACCACCTCGCCGGTTATATAAACCATGCCATCTTCTTCTATATCAATTTCCACACCGGTCGCATCTTTTATTTCATTTATAACCTTGCCACCAGTGCCTATAACCATGCCTATTTGATCCGGTTTAATCTTTATTGATATTATGCGTGGGGCTCGAGGAGAAAGTTCGGACCTTGGTTCTTTTATTTCGGCCTCAATAACATCCAAAATTTTCATTCGCGCCGTTTTGGCTTTTTCAAAAGCTTCTTTTAAAATATTAAGAGGAATACCGTTTACCTTGACATCCATTTGCACCGCCGTCACTCCATCGCGAGTGCCAGCTACTTTAAAATCCATGTCTCCGTGCTCGTCTTCTGGTCCCTGAATATCTGTGAGCACTTTGTATTTTGAACCGAACATCATAAGTCCTGAGGCTATACCGGCTACTGGCTTTTTAATTGGCACTCCGGCATCCATTAAAGCCAGAGAGCTGCCACAAACAGAGCCCATGGAAGAAGAGCCGTTTGAAGCTAGGACCTCAGAAACAATTCTTATGGTGTATGGAAAATCTTCTTTGGAAGGCAGAACGGGAACTAAAGCTTTTTCAGCCAAAGCGCCATGGCCAGTCATTCTTCTATTCATGCCCCCTACCCTGCCCACCTCACCAACCGAAAAAGGAGGAAAATTATAATGATGCATAAATCTTTTATTGGTTTGCAATTCCATGCCATCTATCATTTGTGAGTCGCCGGGAGCGCCCAAAGTCAAAGCCGAAAATATATGAGTGCCGCCTCTGTAAAAAATACCGGAACCGTGGAGCACAGGAGAGACACCGCCGGCTTTGGCAAACAAATTTCTTAATTCATCAAATCCTCTGCCATCTATTCTTTTATTGTTTTCAATAGAAATTTTGTGAACAAAATCATTTACTGTCTCGTGAAATAATTTTTTAGCAACTTTTTGATCCGCTTCCGGCATATTTTCGTTCAGGTATTTAAACCATCCATCTTCCAAGGCGTATATTTTATGCTTGCCGGCTTCGCCTATTATGTTTTCTATTTTTTTCAAAACTTGCTCGTCAAAAGCTTTTTGCAAATCTTCTGGTATTTCTGTTTTTTTAATTTCTATTTTTTGCTTATTTATTTCTTTGATTATATTTTCCTGAAACTTCTGTATTTTTTCCAATTCTTCTTTGGCTTTTTCAAGCGCCTTAATTAAAACTTCCTCACTCACTTCGTTAGCTCCTACTTCAATCATATTTATAGCGCCATCTTTCCCGCAAGCTATTAAATCCAATTCATAATCTCCGTTTCTAATTTCATAAGATGAATTGACTAAAAATTCTTCTTTGTCTCTAAGTTTTCCAATTCTAACGGATGAAACTGGGCCGTTCCATGGAATATCAGAAGTAGCCAGAGCAAGAGAAGAAGCGATTACACCCAAAACATCGGGGTCATATTTATCCAAAGAAAACACTGTCACTACAACTTGAATTTCATTTCTCAAATTGCTGTCAAAAAGAGGCCGGATGGTGCGGTCAACAATTCTGCCTGAAAGTTTGCCTTCGTCCGACGGCCTTCCTTCCCTTCTCAAAAATCTTGAGCCCAAAATTTGTCCCGATGCATAAAATCTTTCCTCATATTCAACTGAGAGGGGAAAATATTCCAAGTCCTTTTCTCCCTTGGACATAACCGCTGTCGCCAGCACTGTGGTATCCCCCAATCTCACCAAAACAGACCCGTGGGCATTCTCGGCCAAATCGGTAAATTCGGCAATTAATTTTTCACCCCCCAATTCCATCTCATATTTTTTTGTTTTCATACAATATGTATAACATAAAAAATCTGCCCCGTATACCCTCGGAGCAGAACTATTCATTCAATTGGAGACGCATTCGCCGCCCTTTTATTAAGCGGTCTAATTGGAAGATTTGCCCTTTACAACGAGCTTTTTCTTCCTGACCTGCCCTCCTGATCAGGTCTTCCGCGAGCGATACAAACTGAAGCGTCGGAAGGCCTGTATCAATCAGAGTACCTAACTTGACCTCCAGGGGCGTGCCGCTCTTAAGCCACACCTCCAGCTCCTCAGTTTTCATACGACCCCCAACTAACCTAAATTTATTATATCAGATTTACTTCCTCGCTTCAACAATACTAAGCGCCACATTGGCGGGAACAATGGCGTAATGGTCAAATTCAATGTTGGCGGAGCCACGGCCCTCAGTCATTGAGCGAAGAGTGGTGACATAACCGAATAGTTCCGAAAGAGGCACTTTGGCCTTGACAACTTTAAGCCCGGCGCGATCATCCATACCCTCTATGAGGCCTCGCTTGGAAGAAAGATGGCCCGTAATATCACCCATAAACTGCTCGGGCACTACAACTTCCAATTTCATAATTGGTTCCAAAATAACGGGCTTGGCTTTTTTGGCTGCTTCTTGAAAGGCCTGAGAAGCGGCAATCTTGTAAGCAATTTCAGATGAGTCAACATCATGATAGGAGCCAAAAGTTAGCTCGCAAGAAATATTAACCATCTTATACCCAGCCACAATGCCCCGCTCCATGGCTTCCTTAACGCCCTTTTCAACGGCCGGTATAAATTCCTGAGGAATAACACCGCCTTTGATGGAGTCAATAAATTCAAACCCTTCTTCGCGATGCACATTTTTCTGTTTCTTTTTACTTTCCACTTCAGGTTCCAGTGGCTTGAGATTTAATTTAACATGGCCGTATTGACCCTTACCTCCGGTTTGCTTGATATATTTGGTTTCAGCTTCAGCCGTGCCCGTAATGGTCTCTTTATAAGCCACCTGCGGAGCGCCCACATTGGCTTCAACATTGAATTCTCTCTTCATTCTGTCAACAATAATATCCAAATGAAGCTCGCCCATACCCGAAATAACGGTCTCGCCTGTTTCCTGGTCGGCTTTTATTTTAAATGTCGGATCTTCATCGGAGAGACGGTGCAAAGCCATGCCCATTCTCTCTTGGTCGGCTTTTGTCTTGGGCTCAATGCGCAGAGAAATAACCGGCTCCGGAAAAACAATGGTTTCCAAAATAATGGGGCTATTTTCATCACAAAAAGTGTTAGAGGTCTTGGCATCTTTAAGTCCCACTGCAGCGGCAATTTCCCCAGCAAAAACTTTTTTGACTTCTTCTCTTTTGTCTGCCTGCAGACGCACAATGCGCCCGAGTCGTTCTTTGTCTCCGGTGCTGGCATTATAAATATAAGAACCCGACTCAATAGTGCCCGAGTAAACTCTAAAAAATGTCAGTTGACCAACAAAAGGATCTGCCTGAAGCTTAAAAGCAAGAGCAGAAAAAGGTTCTTTATCATCCGGATGCCTTTCTATTTCTTCACCAGTTCTTGGATCAATACCTTTTATGGCTGGCATATCAAGGGGCGAAGGCAAATAATCAGCAACAGCATCCAAAACAAGCTGCACTCCTTTATTTTTTAAGGCCGAACCGCAAAAAACAGGAAAAACTTTATTTTCAATAACCGCCTTTCTCAAAATCTTTTTTAAATCAGCAACGGAAATTTCCTCTCCTTCCAAATATTTATGCATAAAAGAATCGTCGTTTTCTACAATTCTTTCAACCAGCTCGGCTCTGTATTTTCGAGCATCTGCTTTTAGATTATCCGGTATTTCCATTTCAACAACATCGCCGCCAAGCTGGCCCTCAAATTTATAGGCCTTCATATTAAGCAAATCGATTTCCCCTTCGTGCTTATCCTCTTCGCCTATGGGTATTTGCATGCGCACCGCCTTTTTTGAAAGCCGATTCAAAATCGACTGATATGATTTTTCAAAATCTGCGCCCATTCTGTCCAGTTTATTTATAAAACAAAGCCGGGGCACGGCCGCCTCCTCGGCATAGCGCCAGTTTGTTTCGCTCTGGGGCTCAACACCGGCCACTCCGTCAAAGACAATAACCGCCCCATCAAGCACTCTCATTGATCTTTTAACCTCAACCGTAAAATCAATGTGCCCCGGAGTGTCTATAATATTAAATCTGTATTTTTTATCTTTATTTTTTCTTTCCTCTTCCTTCAAGTATGTCGGCGCCCAAAAACAGGTAATGGCGGCTGCGGTTATGGTGATACCCCTCTCCCTCTCTTGTTCCATCCAGTCAGTAGTGGTCCCCCCCTCGTGAACTTCACCAATTTTGTGCTGACTGCCTGTGTAATACAAAATCCGTTCGCTTGTAGTGGTCTTACCAGCGTCAATGTGAGCTATGATTCCAAAATTTCTGACTCTTTCCAACGGGTAATCTCTTTCCATGTAATATGATACCAATATACGAATTGTACAAATGATACAAATTAATGCGAATAAAAAAATTCCAGAACGGAACGCTTAAAATATACACTATTAATAATTAAATTGCAAAATTACCACGCGAAGTGAGCGAAGGCTTTGTTGGCCTCCGCCATTTTGTGGACATTTTCGCGTTTCTTGATGGCATCGCCTTCGTTTTTACTAATTTGATTTAAAATCAAATCAGAATAAGAAAATGGCTCTGCTTTTTCAAAATTAATTTCTAATTTATTTACAACTTCCTCAAATTCATCGAGACCCTGATTTTTTGATATGTCTTTTACTACGGTTTCCAGTTCCATAAAATTACCGAGTCCGGTAACGTTATCAAGATGAATTCTTGTATTTTTATACATCCAAAGTTGTCTGGTTTTGTCTACCAAACATAATAAAGGTTTTTGTTCCAACAATGATTTTTTTTGTTCTAGTGATAATGTTTTAATAGTATAGTTAGAATCTTTTCTTCCATTTTTTTCTGATCTTTTATAAGAAATTAGGGATATTTCTTGATGATTTATTTCTCTTATTTTTTCTTTTTTTGTCCCAATTCGAAAATAATAATCTATCTGACTCATCGTCTCTTTATATACGGCTCCAATACTTTTTATTTTTTCAAGAATTTCTGCATAATCTGAAATTTTTGTTTTTATTTCAAAATTAAACATTTTTTGTTTTTCTTAAAAATTCCATTCCCTGCGCGGCTCCTTCAAAAAATTTTCTGCCAGATAAACCCACTTGTTCTTTTAAATATCTCATTAATTCAGGATTTTCAATTTTTATAAATCTATTACCTTTCGGCATCCAGTGTGGTTCAATTTCTTCAAAAGTGCAACCCAATTCTGTTAATTCCTCTTTTGAGAAAAGATCATTTTTAAAATTTTTTATATACAAAGGACCGGAATAATAGCCAAAAACATAGGGATTTGTCATATCAACAATTTGGTTTATTTCAGATTTTTCAAGATTAGGAATTAATGGTCTTATGGCAACCATAGAATTAATGCCGATGTCAGTAACCTTTTTTAAAGTATTGATTCTTTTTTCTACTCTCGGGATTTTTGGTTCCCATTTATAACTTGATCTAAAACATGGAATAGATATCGAGAGGGTAATTAAATTGCCCCCACGTTTCATTTCGCCAGAAATTAATCTCAAATTTTCAACAAAATCATCATCTAAACTCAGTTTTGTAATTACAGAAATATCTTTGCCCAAACCGGAAAGCTTCCTTAGAACAGCAAGTGCTTCATTTTTATTTAGAAAAAACTCGGTATCACAACCAAGCATTATTGTTTTTATTTCTTCCGGCAAATCCTTCAATAATTCAAATTGTTCTTCAGATAAATAAACTGCACTGTTGTTTTGGATGTCATTAAGATCTTCTGTAAAACAATATCTGCAATCTAACGGGCAAATTAATCTTGAGTAACTTAAAACTCTATCTTTTTCTACCACTAAACCTGCTTTTTCAAGTTTTTCCAAATTTATTTTTTCCACCATAATATTATATAACAAAAAACCGCTCTCGCGGAATTTATATTTATAACCCTTCGACAAGCTCAGGGTAAAAATTGTAAGGCAATTTTTACCAAGCAAAATGAGCGAAAGCTTTGTTGGCCTCCGCCATTTTGTGGACATTTTCGCGTTTCTTGATGGCATCGCCTTCGTTTTTAGAGGCCAATATAATTTCTTCAGAAAGTTTCTCAGCCATAGGCTTGCCTTTTTTGGCTTTGGCCGCGTCAATTATCCATTTCATTGAGAGATAACTTCTCCTCTCGGGTCTCACCTCTCTCGGCACTTGGTAGTTGGCGCCACCAACACGACGAGAACGCACTTCCATGGTCGGTCCGGCATTTTTGAGGGCGGTATCAAATATTTCCATCGGATTTTCTACTTTGGCTTTATTTTTTATTAAATCAAAGGTGATATAAACTATTTTTCTGGCCGTATTTTTTTTACCCCTCTCCATAACATAATTTATAAATTTTTCCACTTTTTGGGAATTAAAAATTATATCCGGTTTGGCTATATTTCTATTTTTGACAGTTCCTCTCATTTTATTTTATTTGCTATTTTTGGGTCTTTTAACGCCGTAGGACGATCTTGATGTTCTCCTATTTTCCACTCCTCCGGCATCAAGCCGACCCCTGACTATTGTATAGCGCACTCCTATATCTTTAACTCGCCCGCCGCGAAGCATAACCACAGAGTGCTCTTGCAACGAATGCCCAATACCGGGAATATAAGCGGTTACTTCCATGCCATTGGTCAAACGGACTCTGGCGATTTTTCTAATAGCCGAGTTTGGCTTTCTTGGGGTCTTGGTGGTCACTTTTGTGCAAACCCCCCGCTTGAAAGGAGAGGGATAATAAACCGGCCTGTTTTTAACAGAATTGAAGCCGCGCGCCAAAGCCACCGCCTTTGATTTGGCGTGCAATGGTTTTCTCTTTCTTTTAACCAATTGATTTACTGTCGGCATAAGGAACAATATAATACACCCTCCCAAAAAATGCAATCATTTGAGCATTCCTTTTACTTTATCAACTATACTATCCATGCTTTGTTCCGTTTTTATAACATAGCCGGATCCTCCGTCTTGCATCAGTCGCGCAATAGATCCTGTATCTTCAATCACCGTCAGCATCATGACTTTGATTTTTTTGCCCCGCTCATCCTTTTTTAATTTTCCAAGCATTTCCCACCCGTCCATCACCGGCATCATAATATCAAGCAATACGATATCGGGTTGTATTTCAAACGCTTTCTTTAAACCCTCTTTGCCATTTTCGGCCTCCAGGACTTCAAACCCCTCAATGCTTAATTTGTCCCTCAACACCATTCTTAGATTTTCGTCATCGTCCACAATAAGAATCTTTTTTTTATTTTCGTCTGACATATGTTTTGTTGTTAACTTTTAAAGTTTAATTATAAAGGTGCTGCCTTTGTTTTCTTTGGATACAAATTGAATACTGCCGCCCATCGCTTCTATTATTGATTTTACCAAATATAAGCCCAAACCGGTACCCTGGCCCTCGCTTAAACCGCGAACATTATCCGCTCTAAACATTTTAGTAAAGACCTTCTCCTGTTCTTTTTCCGGAATGCCAATTCCCGTGTCTGAAACAACAATGGCTTTTTCTATGAATGAATCTTTAAGTATAATAGTAACAGAACCGCCTTTTGGAGTGTATTTCACCGCATTGGAAAGCAGATTTTGTATAACAATACGCAGCAATTTCGGATCGCTTTTTATATTTTCCAGATTATTGCCGTATTGTTTATCTATAATTATACCCTTTTCTTCAATTTGGGGAGAAAGCTCCGTCAATACGCTCTCAACCAATTTCGAAACATTGGTCTGCTTGGAATCAATTTCAATGGAACCGATTTTAATTCTTGACACATTCAATAGCGTATCAATGAGGCCGACCATTTCTTCATTTACTCCGTGCACTCTTTTTATATAGTCCTCCTGCTTGGCGGAAAGTTCTCCCAAATTGCCCGAGAGCAACATATCCATATACCATTTGACGGTAGCCACAGGCGTGCGCAGCTGGTGCGAAGCCAGGGAAACAAATTCCGTTTTTGCCTGATCCAATTTTTTTTGTTCTGTTATGTCAAAAATAGTGGCTAACCCTCTGTGAGTAGGATCTTTATGACTTCTCATTTCAAAAACAGATATAAGCGCCCACCTGACACTGCCGCTTTTGGTAATCATGCGTATTTCTTCATTATTGATGGGTATGTCCGATTTATAATATTGAAAGAGTTTTTCGGCCTTATCCAAGTCCTCTTTGGGCTGATATGCAAAAAAATTCTGGCCCTTAATTTCTTCTTCAACCACTCCAAAAAAGCGCAGAGCGGCTTTGTTTGATTCATTTATTTCCCCTTTCTTATTAAGAATGAGATAGGGCACCGGCGCTCCTTCATAAAGTTTTTTGAATTGCTCCAGTGAAAAATTAAGCGACTTGGTGGCGCTCAAAACCGCCAGTTCCATGCGAGTGCGCAATGTCAACAGCAGGTAAATAATATAGGACACCAAAACACTGATTACCACCAGAGACACATAAACAATTAGAAATTGCGTTTCCGTGAGAGAAAGTTCAATATCAAAATATTTGTGGGGATTGGTCAGAATATTCTGAACCAAAGAAAATGACAGAAAAACGATGCCCAGCATAATAAAAAGCACGACTAGCGATATGGTCAAATGCTCCGCTAAAACAATGTTTTTTCTCATAAAATTAAAACGTGGTCTGACCAACTAAAAAGACGAACAAATAATTTATAATCGGACTCATTATTTGCCAAACAAAAAATATAAATATAAAAACCAAAATAAGGCCGTATTTTTCAAATGACTCGCGCAGTCCTTGCCATTTATAAGGCAAAAGAGCAAAAATGACTTTGGAACCATCAAGCGGCGGGATAGGCATCAAATTAAATAAGGCCAAAGTTATATTTATCACGACCACAAAGCTAGCTAAACTCAAAAAGGATTGATTTATGAATATCAAATTACTGCCAAACCTTATTAAAAGCCCAAATATAATAGCCAGAGAAATATTTGAAAGAGGGCCGGCTGCGGCTACTAAAGCTTCTCCCCACTTGGCATTGCGCAGATTATAAGGATTAAAAGGCACCGGCTTGGCCCAACCTATAATAAAGCCGCCAGCCCAATATCCCAAAAGAGGAACCAAAAAAGAACCTACTGGGTCAAGATGAGAAAAGGGATTTAGAGTCAAACGCCCTTGATACTTTGCCGTTGGGTCGCCCAAAGCCAAAGCGGCATAGCCATGCGAGACCTCGTGAACCACCACAGACATTATGAGAATGATTATTATAAATAAAAAGTCCATATTTTTTAAAATACCAAATTATAAGCACCAAATCCCAAACAATATCTAAGCACCAAAATTCAAATATCTAAACTTTTTGTTTTGAATTTTGAAATTTTTTAATTTTGAATTTGTTTGTTATTTGGGATTTGTAATTTGGAATTTGCAGTAATGCTTCCTATATGATAGCATATTTTACATTATGAAATCATGCGCGATTACGGGAAAATCATCGCAAATGGGCGGCCGGTATTCCAACCGAACCCGCGCCACCCAATTCAACCCTTGCGGCAACACGAGGAAGTTTGCCAATTTGCATAAAAAGAAAATTTTCGTCCCCGAGCTCAATAAGTCATTCATCTTGACTCTCTCAACCAAGGCGATTAAAACAATCCAAAAAAAAGGCGCCTACGCCACCCTTAAAGACGCTGGGGTTATTTAAATCTCTTTTCTAAGAAAAAAGCTTCAGAAGCTATAATGTTAAAACCCAAAGAAGTATAAAACTTTCCCAGATTTTTAGGACAAGATATTTGAAACACTCTACAACCATTATTTTTTAATATATTTATTAACTCAGTAAGAACAAGAGACCCAACACCTTTTCCTCTATATTTTTTTCTAACCGCAAATCTCCATAAAAACGCCCATTCTCCGGTTATATCCAGATGACATGAAGCAACCAGTTTGTTTTTTAAAAAAGTATTAAGAAAAATGTGATTCATTTTTTTTAATTGTCCAATATTATCCAACAATGCATGACTAATGTTTCCTTCTTTGATTGTTTTTATAAAACTAAGAAAATCTTCCTTGTTTTTGCAATTTTTAAATACAACCATGTTTAAATTATTTTTTGCTTTTTGAGATAAGATAAGATTTATAAATTTTTCTTTTGAATTCAACATATTTTTATTATTCAGTCTTAAAAAGAAAAACCGGATGAGTTGCTCACCCGGTAATTTGTCCACCCAACCTATTGAAGCAGTGGGCAGTAAGGATCAACCGGAGTGTCTTTAAAGTACACCCCAGACAGAGAATCTCCTCCGCGACAATCTTCAAAATAGGAGCAGCCATCCTCACATCTTGGATCGATGAAGGAGACCTTCTGGAGAAATCTGTTCTCTCCTCGCACCAGATTCTCAACCACTTCTTCAAGATCATTGAGTTTTGCGATACGGAAAAGAACCGCTTCTTCCCCCAAAACAAGATGATTGCAGCCGAGATAAATATTTCCCCGGTTGCTAACACGCACCCCAAGTTGAAGCGTTTCCGTCAGATTGAATAGGATGTGGTACACATTCCTATGCTGTACAAACGGGATAGCTGTCTGTTGGTCACAGCAAATTTTCTCGCCCATCAGACCAAGGCGCCGCGCCACATGGGGCCACCGGAAAGCGTAGTTCGCCGTCCAGAGAACACGAGAAGTCATTCCTGACTCACCAAGTTTTTCTGCGAGTTCAACCAAATCATCTTCTTGCAGAAGCATTTGATGATTCGGTTTATCATAATACAGCGACACTGACAGCGACAACTTCCTGTTGCCACCAAAGCGCGATCGAAGATAGAGAGCAAGCGCGGAAATTCCTTCAACTTGACGCCTGCCATCATCAAGATTGGCATGCACCAATGTGGCAATTACAGCCACAGGCACTTTGTCACGCTTAAGGATTTTCTCAATCCGATCCATCACTTGACCGAATCTTCCCTCGCCTCTCATCCAATCATGCGCCCGCTTGTCTCCGTCGACAGAGATGTCAAACAATCCGATACTTTGTTCAAGTCTGTTTAACAATTCCCCGCGAAGTCGCAGACCATTGGTCATCAGAATAGTGAGATCGCTTTTTGGTTTGGCAATCTCTGCCAGATGTACCAGTTCCTCAGGAAACATTGTCGGTTCTTTGCCGGCAAAGCTTACCCATGTTGGAGTTCTGGTTTCAAAAAACTCTTCTAACTTTCTGGTTACCAAATTTTGTGGAGCAACATCCCGCCTTGTGTGATATACACAGTGCCGACACGAAAGTTGACATCGTTCGCCAACTTCGGTGGCTAAAAACAGGCGCGGTTTCTTGTCCTCAATCGTCAATGAGTGAGGATTTTCGCCTATCGGGGCAAAAGAACCAACACCAATACCGGAGAGAAAATTCCCCCTGGCGCGTTTTGCTAAAGAACACATAATTCAACTCCTTTCTACTAAAATAAGACCATACTAGGATAAAAATGTTAATAAATATAATTATTTTTTATCATTTTCTACAAAATACCCTTATTTTTCAACATTATACTTTTATTAAATATGACGGTTTGAGCGTCATATTATTGACTTTATTGTCAGAATGTGTATGATATAGGATATGAATGATTTTAAAAAACAACTTCAAAATGTCTTCAATATGAGTAGTTATGAGTCGCGTATTTATGTTGTGTCTCAAGGAGAACCATCAACAATAAGCGAACTTTCAACTCAGAGCGGCATTTCCCGCACTGCTATTTATATTCCTCTCAAAAATTTGGTTTCAAAAGGTTTTATTTCTCCCGTCAAAACCAAAGGCAAACGCATTTTGTATCAAGGAGTAGAACCAAAATATTTGAAAAACATATTTTCTCGAAGAGAAATTGATTTGGACGAAATAATAGAATACTTCGGCAAAAGCATATCCAATTTATCAGGAGAAGTGACGATTAGATATTTTGAGGGAATAAACGGAATATATCTGGCTAGCGATATATTTTTACAAGAATCAAAAGGAAACCTCTGGAAAACATTTGAAAACCCAAAGATTATTGAAAAAATTTCCGGAACCAAGCATTTTTCCAAGTATGTGGAGGCGAGAGTCAATAAAAAAATCCACGCCAGAGTTATTGTTCCGGGCAATGAACACTCTCTGTGGATTAAAGAAATAATTGAAAATAAAGATAAATATTTGCTTGAACCAATTATTGTTTCTCCGTCAGAGTATCCACTTGAAGCCTCTATTGGAATATCAAAACCATGGATTCTTATTATTGTGGCCAAAGAACAAAAACCCTTTGCTATTCTTATCAAAAACGAACCACTAGCTATAACTGCGGAAAGTATCCATGACATGGTTTGGGATAGATTTACAAGATAAAATTATTTAACTTCCAAATTCAATCCGTCGCTTTTGAAAACAATTCGACCGGACTGGTCGGTACGCAAAATTTTGGCGCCAAAATTATTTAAAGTATCCAAAATCTCCTGATTTGGATGGCCGTAGCGATTGTCTTTGCCGACTGAAATAATTGCATATTCAGGAGAAACAACTGAAACAAATTGCTGGCTTGTTGAAGTTTTAGAGCCGTGGTGGCCAACCTTGAGAACATCGGAAGCCAAGGTCTGACCTTGGCTTTCCAGGGAAACCAAATAGTTTTCAATAGCGATTGGCGAATCGCCGGTTAGTAAAAATTCATTCTCTCCATAAATCATCTTGGCCACAACAGAGGCCATATTCGTATCCATCCCCGCCGGATCTCTATCAGGAAAAATGACTTGTAAAATAGCTCCATCTCCCAAATCTATTTCCATTCCCCTTCTTGCCAAAATTTTTTTTAAGGTCTCACCTTCAAGATTTCCTAAGGTGAGACCTTGGGATTTTTCTGCCACTATTTTTTCAAGCTCATTATAAGAAGAAGACTCTCCGGGAACTCCCGGTTCCAAAAACAAACCGATTTTGTATTTTTTTAAAACATCAGGCAGGCCTCCCACATGGTCTTGATCGGCATGAGTTGCTATAACCACATCAATAGAGCGGTCATAAAAAGGCATTACTTTTGACAATTCGCGAAGCACCGCTTTGCCAGGACCGCCGTCAATAAGCATCTGGTTGCCATTTGGAGCGTCTATAAATATGGCATCTCCTTGCCCAACATTTAGAAAAGCTACAGTCAAAATGCCACTCCTCTCTTCTCTAAAAACGGCATAAAGAGAAAGTGTCGCCCCGAGTAACAAAACAACCAATATAACCAGTCTTATCTTATATATCCTCATTGTTTAAATGATATAATATCAAATAGCTATTAACTAATATAAAAATATGCAAAAATTTGAAGAAAAAAAGTTTGATATTCCGAAACTCAAAGGCATTTCTCAAAAAAATATTGAGGAGCATTTAAAGCTTTATGCGGGATATGTTAAAAATATAAATTTAATTTTGGAGCAAGAAAATACGAGACTGGGATTTGAATTTAATGGTATGAGAAATCACGAATATTATTTTGCTAGTTTAGAAAACGGTTCGACTCCGCTCACCGTAAATGGTCCTTTGCACAAAACTATCACAGAAGAGTTTGAGGATTTTGATAAGTGGCTTGAAAAATTTAAATCTCTTGCCACTACCCGCGGAGTCGGCTGGGCAATGCTTTATTATGATCCTCTTACAAAACAACTATTGAATGCTTGGGTTGATGAACACCACTTGGGGCAACTGAATGGTTGTAAAACAATTCTCGCTCTTGATATGTGGGAACACGCCTTCGTCGCGGATTATCAGCCAAGCGGCAAAAAAAATTATATTGAAGATTTCTTCGCCAACCTAAACTGGAAAGCGATTGAGCAAAACTTCAAAGATGCGCAATAAATTTTATTTCTCCCCTCTCCTGCATCTAGGAGAGGGGCAGTCCCGCTAAGCGGGACGGGGTGAGGTTTTTAATTTCCAATACAAAACCCCATAACCGACATACCAGAGAAAAATGGCCCAAAGAGAAATACTGCCGGTTTGGAGAGTGGCGAGAGGAAGATGGGAGGAAAATTCGGTCAGAGAAATTATTATTTGAGAAATGAAATAAGAAATAATTCCAAAAGGCCAAGATAAAATTTTACCAACAAAAGGAATTAAACCGACTGCGCCGGTCAAAGCTCCAAAGGCCATAGCCCAAGGCACCAGTGGTAAAATAATGGGGTTAATAAAAAAGGAAATCAAAGAAACAAAGCCGGACATTTTAATAAGCAAAGGTAGGACAAAAAATTGAACGGCCAGAGTGGAAGAAATAATTTCGCGCAATTTGAATTTTGCCGTAATAAATTTTGAAAGTTTTGAAGAAGATATAAAATTTTCAATAAAAGGAGAAAATAAAATTAAACCCAGCGTAGCCATAAAAGAAAGTTGAAAAGAAGGATCGTAAAAAAGAATTAAGGGATTCCAAAGAAGCATTAAAAGGCCGGCTATAAAAAGCCAGCGCAAAGCGTCAGATGGCCGACCCAAGAAAAGAGCCAGAATAGAAATCAAAGCCATAACAACAGCCCGAATAACGGTGGCTCCCCAACCGACCATAGTGGCGAATAAAAGTATAAAAATAACGCTCAAAATGAAACTTAAATTTCTTTTACCAAAAAAAGATAGAGACCAAAAAACGCCTACGGCAATAATGGTTATGTTATATCCAGAAAGAACAACGATGTGAATAAGTCCCACTTTTCTAAAATCATCCAAAAGGGCTTGACCCAAGGACTCTTTGGCGCCAAAAATAACTCCGCCAAGCAATGATGAGTTGGGTTCCGACACCACAGCCGAAATATTTTTAATAAAAATATTTTTTAGAGAATAAAGAGAGGCGACAATTTTATTTCCGCTATATTCTTCCATTTTTTGAATAGAAGGATTGTAAATTAAAAAGTGTATTTTGTCTTTTGATAGATAAGAAACATAATCAAATTCTGTTCCGTTATTGGCGGTAAAATTTTTAGGCAAATCCAATCTCCCAGAAACTCTTATTTTATCTCCATACTTAAGTTCGGGGAAACGATTCGCAATAATAAGCACCTGGCTTTTGGAAGACGCGGGGTTGATTATGTAACGCGCCGAAACATCTCTCATGTCGGGCTCCTCGGAGATAGTGGCTTCAAAAGAAATTTTTTGTCCGACAAGTTTTAAAAGATTCGGGTCGGGAGAGATATCAACAAAACTCATTCTTAAATTCCCAATACAAAATGCGACACCGATAACAAAAACAATTTTTCCAATATAAAAATTATCTTTTTTAAAATAAAAAAATAAAAATGAAGAGATCAAAAATGCCAAAAACCCAACACTCCACCCAAAATTAAAAACTTTTTCAAAAATAATTCCGAGAAAAAATGAAACTGCAAAATAAATCATTATGAAACGGGTTTATATCCCGATTTTGGACCGTTATATAAAACGATATTTTTTCCATCGGCAAATCCAGTCGCAATTTCATCGCATCTTTCATTCCACTCGTGTCCCGAATGCCCCAAGACCTTTTTCCATTCTACTTTTCTTTTTTCCGTTTCCGCCAAAAGTTCTTCCCATAAGTCCTTGTTCAAAACAGCTTTTTTATTTTTAGTTTTCCATTCATTTTTTTGCCAGCTTTTTATCCAAACAGTAATTCCGTTTATCAAATAGGTTGAGTCAGAATAAATTTCTACCCGCCCAATTTCATTGTTCAAGCAAGCTTCCAAATTTTTCAGCGCCATTATGGTGGCCATCATTTCCATTCTGTTGTTTGTTGTTTGTTCCTCTCTTCCGCCTATCTCTTTTATTTTGGAAATTGGAAATTGAGAATTGGAAATTTCATTATCGTAGATAATGATTGCTCCCCACCCTCCCGGCCCCGGATTTCCTTTTGACGAGCCATCCGTGTAAATTATATATTTTTCTCTTTTATTTTCTTTAAGAAATTTTTCTATTTTCTTGTTTGGAAAAATTTCAGCATATCCAGCTCCTTTTAAGCCGGCCATTTTGCCTTGAAACTTTTTTTGAAAATCGTTCGGATCGTTGTAAGCAACCATGAAACTAATTTTAACATATAAACAGACGAGCTTCGCCATCACTGACGAAGCTCTGAATAGGACTAAAGAACGGAACGAACTAGACGGGGCCGGACAGGAACATTGGTATTGATGCCAAATAATTCCACAGCAAGCCTGTTTTCCTCATCTGAAAGTGAGCGGTTTTCCATTTCGGTTTTTTCTTTGGCCGCTTTCTTTTTCGCCTCTGCATCTTTTATCATGTTGATAGCACCAGCGAAAATGGAATGCTCGAAGTACTGCAGCCAATCACCGTAAACATACCTCTCCACGCGCACCTTGGTGCCCTTATGTTCACGGAACTTTTGTTCGATTTCCGTGGTGCACAAGTCGAGAATTTCTTTTTCCACATATGGCATCGTGTCGTTTGAACTATCCACCTCGCTGGCAGAAAAAACATTGTTGCCGTTTGCGCTGATGAAAATCTGGAGATGTCCGTAATGATAAGGGCTGATTTGAACCCTGAAATGCACAGTTCCGATATTGATCTCCAGATCGAAACTTATGGCAGTAGTATAGCTGCCTTCCCTTACATTTTTCTTTCCGAAGTCTGTTGCGATTTGGAATGCCGTTTGCCAGAGTTTGTAACTTCTGACATCTTGCATTTTCCTGGCAAGTTCCTGCTTCAACTCCGTGATTGTCATAAAACCTCCAACATCTTTATACTCTTTCTATTTTTATTGTCAAAAGAAATCAACGATTCTGAGGCGGATTTCAGAGGAGCTATTGTAAAACGATTTTTCTATATTGGCCACTAAATTTGTTTTTATATTTTCTTTTAGGGCATCACCGAACTGATCGGGTGAAGTAAAAAATGAAATGGCCCTAATGGTATGTGAGCCATCGCGAAAATTTACAGATAGATGCTCTTTAGCTTTGCCAAACCTATTTATTTTTTCTGGCAGAATATCTCTAAAAATAAAAAGTGGCTTTTCGTTGCCTATACCGAAAGGCGCTAATTTCAAAATTTCTGCAACCGAGTTTTCTGAAATGTCTTTTAAATTTAATTCGGTGTCTGCCACAATCTCTAAATTATTGTTTAAAAAATGAGTACTGGCTTCAACTAAAGCATCTTCAAGTGTATGTATTTTTTCGTAATCTACGACGAACCCTCCTGACATTTTGTGTCCACCATACTCTAAAAAGTGGTTCTTTGCTTTTTCCATAAGAACCACTACATCAGTTTCTCCTTCGGAGCGGCAGGATCCTTTTATGTTGTCGCCATTCTCTCTGCCCCAGAGAAACACGGGTCTGCCAAATTCCTCCGCCAAGTTTCCTGCCACGAGACCCAATATAGCCGGTCGCCAGTCCGGATTGCCTAAAACGATCACGGGTTTTTCTCCTTCGTTCTCAATTTTTTCTTTTATTTTTTTATTGGCTTCTTTGACAATGCCTGCCACTAGGATTTTCCTCTCGCCATTTATTTTATCAAGATGCCTCACATACCCTTCCGCATCCGCTTCGTTTTGAGCAACAAGGAGATTGAAGGCGTCAAGAGCGTGTCCCATTCTGGAAGCCGCGTTTATGCGCGGAGTTATCATAAAAGCTATATCGTCTTCGGTAATATTTTTTTTATCCATTCGCAATAACCCGAAAAGTTTGTTCAGTCCCAATCGCCTGCTTTTTCTCAAAACCTTGAGTCCGTAAAAAGCCAAAACTCTATTCTCTCCAACCAGTGGTACCATATCAGAAAGGGTGGCTAGTCCAACCAAATCAAGCAACCATTTCTCGTGCCCTTCTTTAATTTTAATCTTTCCATCTTTCCCTCTCTCCATTTTTATAATCGCCTGTATAAGTTTCCAAACCACTCCTGTGCCGCAAAGTATTTTTTCAGGATATTTGGAATCGCTTCTTTTGTGATTTATTACAGCGAACGCCTTTGGTAATTTTTTGTCTGGCTCGTGATGGTCAGAAATTATAACTTCCATTTTCTTTTCATTGGCGTACAGCACTTTTTCATTATCCCTTATGCCGCAGTCTACCGTTATTATCAAATCAACTTTTTCTTTTTTTAATTCTTCAATGCCTTCAATGCTCAATCCGTGACCCTCCGTATGTCTGCAGGGAATGTAATTTATGAAATTGTTAAATCCGATTAGTTTAAAAAAATCATGCAGGAGAGCGCCGCCCGGTATGCCATCGGCATCGTAATCGCTCCAAATTCCTATTTTTTCATCATTTTCAATAGCTTTTAAAATCCTTCCTACGGCCTTCTTCATATCAGGTAAAAGAAAAGGGTCGTGCAAATGTTTTTCAAAATCGGGATTTAAAAAAATTTCTTTATCTTTTTTTGTTTTAATTCCCCTATTATGTAAAAGCTGTTCTGTTAAATTATCAGACACTTTTGGCTTGACGCTGTATTTCTTAGGCATGTGGACATAATAACACCCTCCAGTATTCTTGCATTAAATGATTTAATTCCTAACTCTCTCCTTTACAAATGGGAAAAGATGAAAACAAAGATTCTGAATTTTTCTATCCGTTTCTACAAATTCATGATTATGTTGTTTGATATGGTCAATTTTAAAATTACAAACAAGTGCTTCCACGATTGTTCTACGATTTTTAATATTACCGCCGGCGTGATAAAAATGGTCTCTGGTGACTATATTGAACTTGTTCCAATATTTTTTGACCATATCATTTTCTCTCCAATCGTTATGATGCCAAGTAGATAAAATAAATTTTGCTTTTGTTTTACTTAATGATTGGAATAGTTGCTCCTCATCTTGCTCTGTCCAGCCATTATAATAATCGACATAACGACCATAATAAGGCGGGTCACAATAAATTATGTCGTCTTTGGTTGCTAATAGAATAATATCCGCAAATGACTTATTATAAAAAACCCATTTTAGTTTTGGCTCTATAATTTTTGAAACTGCCAAAACCTGATTATAAATTTTAGTTACATATGCCTGTGCAAAGCGATCTGGTTTTTTACAGAAAGGGATGTTCCAATTTCCCTTTCCTCCAAATCTCATCATTCCGTTAAAGCCAGCGCGAGAAAGAAATATGAAATCATAAGGTGAAAATTCAGCATTGAATCTGGTCCGTACCTTTAGATAATGGTCATATCCATTATTTTCTGCTTTTTTTAGTAAAGCTCCTTCTTTTTCTAGATATTCTTTAATGCTCTCTGCGGTAATCTTTTTATCTTGAACATTTTTATAAAAATTTATAATATGCGGATTTATATCATTTAAGATTGCTTCTTTATATCCTGAATTAAACGCAACAACTCCCGTTCCTAAAAACGGTTCTATCCATCGACCATTTGTTTTTGGCACAATTTGCATTATCCAAGGAACAAGCTTGGATTTAATGCCCTGACTTTTTATTGGTGGAATTATGACTTTCATTTTTCCTTTTTCTTATATCCGTTTTATTAACTATTTTCCGGATAAGATCTTTCCTGCCTTTAAACTCTAAAAAATCTTTGAGTTTTGTGATTTTAACCGGCTTACCGTCTTTAACTATTGTTGCCGAACCATAGTTTATCCAATATTCATCAAACCATCCCTCACCTAATTTACTAAAAATTCCATTTCCATTTCTCAGATCATCAATATCGGTTATTGATCCGATATTTGCAGTATTTCCAGAACCTTGTCCGTCACTTGATATTTTCCACTTTTCAGAAGCAAAAAAGTCGAAATCCTTAATAACTGATGTGATGGATTTTAGATTTTCAACAGTGGTTATTTCCCGTTCACCAACTTTCTTATTAAAAACTTCATCCCTTTTTTGAAGTTCTTTTACTTGGTAAATTTCCGTTTCCGAAATATCATCTGTAAAATCAATCCGAGTATAAATAACACCTAAACAATAGTGACCCGAATATTGTGAATAAGGAAACTGAATATTTTTACTTTTATCCCTATCCTTAAAATATCCACCATGACTTCCTAGGGTAAAACCGGCTGTCTTATGGTTTCTTCTAAATGTGGTTTTGATGTCGAGAGCAAATTTAATTTCTTCGTTTTTCTTATTTATAAAAGTTAAGTCTGGATACCAGTTTTGTTTTTCAGCAAGAATAATTTTATAACCGATACTTTCGGCAAACGCGAGAATTTGGGGAAATATATGTATCTCAAGAATTTTAGAAACAATTTTTGTATCTGAAGAAATTGTGTAAATATTTTTGTAAATATCTATGAATCCCTTTACGGTCCATTCTCCATTTCCTGTCGAAACATACTTCTCCAGTTTATCGGCAAATTTATCAAGTTCTGCTTTGAAATCAGCTTTATATTTTGTTTTTTCGGTAATTGTTGGTTTCATATGATTAATTGAGGTAATTATAACAACTTTTCATTAATTTCTCAATGTCAGCTCTAAATTATGTCTGTATTCCTCTTTTGTCTTATTATGAGAAAAATTTAAGTTGTAGTAAAGTATAGAATATGATATCATATATATTATGGATAACTGCATTTTTTGCAAAATAGCCAATAAGGAAATTCCGGCCCATATTGTTTATGAGGATGATGATTTCATGGCTTTCCTTGACATAAACCCTCAGTCCCCGGGCCATGTTCAGGTTATTCCTAAAAAGCATTACAGATGGGTTTGGGATGTGGAAAATGCGGGAAAATATTTTGAGATAGTGCAAAAAGTGGCCAAGGCCCAACAAAAAGCTTTTGGGACTGGTTGGATAATTTCAAAAATTATAGGGGATGAAGTGGGGCACGCCCACATTTGGATTTATCCGGCCAAGGCGGGACCGGATTCAAAAATTCATGGTGATCTGAAAGATTTTGAAGAGAATAAAAATAAAATAATTAAAAAATTAGTTTAACGCTTCGATACCAGGCAAAGTGCCGTTAGCCAGAAAGTCCAACATGGCGCCACCGGCGGTGGAAATAAAGCCGTGGGATGAAATTTTATTTTTTGTTTCTATATTTATATTTGCCAGCGTATCCCCTCCCCCGATTATCAGCCGAGCATTTGAATCAGCCAACATTCTGGCCAAAGCGACGGTGCCCGCTACAAAACCTTTTTCATAATTACCCAAAGGTCCGTTCCATAAAATAAATTTGGCTTTTTTTATTTTTTCATTTAAAACTTCTAAAGTTTCGGTATTGGCATCTAAAGCCGCATAATCGCCAACGGGAAAAATTATTTTGCTTGTCCCGCGTAGCTTTAAGGCTTTAACCGCTAGGGCGCCGCCTATAAAAATATGATCGGCAATACTTAAAAATTTCTCAACCAGAGGCAATTTAGTTTCAAATTTCATTCCGCCTAAAATAAAAAGAAAGGGATGTTCCGGATTAAAAGCCTGAGAAAGGTTTTCAAACTCCTCCAAAAATCTAAAACCGGCGAAGTGAGGCAAAAATTTTGGCGCCCCAACAATGGAGGCATGTTCTCTGTGCGAAGCGGAAAAGGCCTCGTTTATATAAATATCCGCCTTGCTTGCTAATTCTTTTACAAATTCTTCGCTGTTTTCTTCTTCTCTTTTATCAATCCGCAAATTTTCCAAAAACTCCACCTCCTCTTCCAAAATGGAATAATTCTTTTTTGCAAAATTTATGACCGGTTCCAGAGAATCTCCTTCCCTTCCAAAATGGCTTGCAATTATGGCTTTGCCGCCCTTATTTTTTACGTATTCAATGGTCTTAAGCGACACCTCTATTCTTGACGCATCCGCCACTTCTCCGCTTTCGGTCATGGGCAAGTTCCAATCCGCCCTTACTAAAACCCTTGTCCCTTCCATTATATTTGCCTCTTCAATTGATTTGATCATGTTTTTATTTAACCGTAACACTTAATCCCAATCCCGAAACCACTTTTTTAAGAAAGCTGAGCGTTGGATTGGTTCGCCCGGATTCAAAACGCGCTAAAGCAGATTGTTTGACCCCAATTTTTGTGGCCAATTCTCTTTGGGTGAGATCTTTTTGAGCTCTGGCTCTTATAATTGCTTTGAAAATTTCTCTTTCAAAACCTGACTCTTTATAATATTTGCGAAAAGATGGCTTTTTTAAAAGCTTTTTCTTGAAATTCTCGTGGGAAATTAATTTCAATTTTTTGTATGTGTTTTTCATATCATTTATGATAACATATGTGTTATAAGCACGCAATCACTTTTTTCATTTTTCTGGCAAATTCAATTTCTTTTTTTGGTATTTTTTGAGTTTTCTTTATTATCCCGTGCAACAAATAAACTGTGTCTCCGTGGAAACAATAGAATATTCTTATATTAACGGGCCCAACTATTCTTAATTCAAAAAGCCCTCTGCCTAAACTTTTTGAATCAATATTCCCAAGCAAACCTTTATTCTCTTTCAAAACATCAACAAGAGAAATAATTTTGTCTATTAAATCATTGCTTAAAGATTCTATAAATTTTGTGGTCTTTGGTAAATAAAACGCTTTCATTTAAATTATCTTATCAGATTCCTAGGTTTTTGCCGATTCTTGCTTTGCCCCAATCCACGCTAGCTCATAAATTTTTTTCATGGCATCGGCAATCTCGGCACTTTCAATGATAATGCCTAGTTTTTCTCTCCAAGAAGCAACCATCACTTTGTTATCATAGATATTTATCTCCGGAGAAAAGTTGTATTTATCAATTGGCACGAGAACACTTTCTCTTTTTTCCTCAGCGTCCTTGCTTGTTCTGTGTTTTCCTATTGGAGAATCAGGAATAATTGCCCTTATAGAAATATTTTTGCTCGCTCGCTTCTCATAATATTTAGGGAAGTATCCAATAAGAGCCTGGTGCATTTCATTTACATTGGCATAAGCTCGTATCTGTTCATGCGAAGTCAAAGTGTCTTCATAAACATCTTTCAATCCTTCCGTTCCTTCATAAAATCTTACTTTTGGTCTACCGGCTACATTATGTATTGATTTGAGTTCAGGAATTATTTTTTTAATTTCTGAAATTCTTTTTTGGGCTTCTTTTTCTTGTTTTTCAAGTATAGAAATTAAATGATCGGGTGATTCAGCCAAATATTCTTGTTTTGGCTCTTTTCCAGACACACTTACCAATCCCTTAGAAACCAAAGAGTCCAAAATATCATAGCCAGTAGTCCTGTTTAACCCCGCTTTTCTTGTAATTTGACTTACAGTCCCCTTTCCAAGTTGAAGCAAGGCCAAAAATATAGCTGATTCATTGTCCGAAAAACCTGATTTTATAAGTATTTCTTTTATTTCCGACTGGTTTTTGTCCACAAAACCATTATACTCCTTTCCAATTTTGTGTCAAGTATATTCCACAATTTCTAAACAAAATATGTTTTTAGGCATTTTTTAGTAAAATCTACTTGACATTGTAATTAATGGTTGATATAATGGTTGCAGAAAAGGAGAATTTCAAGTGAAAATTAAATTGGAACTGCGCGTGCCGCATTATGAAGTATCGGTGCGGCTGGTTGGATGGGGCGAGGATTATGTTTTGTTAGAAACCTCTGCCTGCCCCGAATGCCAGCAAACGGGTTGCCTTTATCGGGGTGGTAACAGCTACAATCTTGCCCATTTGCTTAAAAAGCAGAGCGTCAAGGTTGTGGTTGTTGTGAATGGCGGCTCTTGTGGTGATGATCCACGGCTTAACCGGCTGGTTATTCGTGATGTAAATATCGCCAGGCAAGTTTTCGCTACACCGCCGAAGAATTTTGACGAGGTTTGGTCACGATTTTTTTCAGCCACAATGGCCGAAGTCAAAAGTCGCGGCCAAAAAGCCATTGAAGACGGCAGAATGAAACCGTCAGAAGTGGGTGACTTCGTCGCCAGAGCAGAAGATGCTTATAAGAAAATGATTGAGGAAATCAATCAGTAAGTCTTCTTCTCTCAAACTAGATCAGCCGCTTGGAAACAGGCGGCTTTCTTTTTGCCTTTTCCCCTCACCTTCGTAAGGTGAAGGGCAGTTTTTCGTAAGAAAAACGGGGTGGGGAGTGAGTTATTTTTTAATATCCGCCGCTTTTAAGATGGCGGAAAATTGGGAAGGAACAAGAGAGGCGTGGCCGACGAGGAAGCCGTCAATGTTGCCGAGACGGACTATTTCGGAGGCATTTTCGGCCTCAACCGATCCGCCATATAAAATTCTCAGGGAGTCGGCTGTGTCTCTGCCAAATAATTCGCCAAATGACTTCTTTATAAATAAAACTGTCTCATGAATATCGGTCGGGCTCATGGCTTCTTTGTATGATTTGCCTATGGCCCAAATTGGCTCATAAGCAATGTGAATACCGACCAAATCTTTTTTGGATAAACCAGTTAAACATTCTTTAATTTGGTTTTTTATAAACTCCAAATGATTGCCGTCTTTGTCTCTTTCTTTTTCTCCTATGCAAAGTATGGGCATTAAATTGGTATTAAAAGCAATTTGCACCTTTTTTCTCACTATTTCGTTTGTTTCGCCCATAGCCCTTCTTTCTGAATGACCGACAATTGAAAAATTGGCGCCTAAATTTTTCACCATACCGGCGCTTATCTCTCCCGTGAAAGCGCCTTTGGTTTCGCCAAAAACATTCTGCGCTCCCAAAAACACATTTTTAGGAAAATCCAATTTTGAAAATGGCTGTAAATATGTAAATGGCGGGCAAACAATAACATCCGCATTTTTTAATCCCTTGGCCGAATTTCTGATAGCATTAAAAATTTTTTTGGCTTCTTCCAAGCTTTCAGGATTCATTTTCCAATTGGCCACCACTAAATTTCTTTTTTTCATTTCTATATCATAACTCACCCAAGTAGGTTATTCCACCTCCTTCCATGTTGAGACCGAAAAACCTCCGGAAGGACCGGAAGAAAAAATGGCGCTTGGCAGGCCGATATCATAGGTTACATTGGCAGAATTTTGGAGAATAATTTTATAGGCAGTGGCTTCTTTTACATCCACACTTTGGCCGAGAGTTATCTGTCCATGACTAGCGTAAGCTACCGCCTTACCCTCTCCCCCCGCCGATTGCCCAATACTGATTGCGTCTGTTGACCCACCTGTTTCTGCGCTATTATTTTGAGAGATTGTAAAAACAAACGAATTAGGAGATCCCGACCCGTAAAATTCCGTGCCCTGTCCAATTTTTATTATGCCGCTTCCCGCCCTGTTTGAAGGATTATCGGCAATCAAGGCCACATTTTGGTTGCCAAGAGAGGCAATTATCCTTAAATCCGGAGTGAGTTGGGTTTCAATATCGCCCACCACCCATATAGGGCCGGCAATAGTAAGTGTGATATCGTTTCCCTTAATGAAAAGATTGCACTCTATTTTAACGGGACCCAAAGTAATATCGGAAGTAATATCGTATGTGCCGTCGACGCAATCACTGGCTGGAATAATTCCTCCTGTTTGAGCAATATTTTCCCAACCATTAATTTGAGCATCTGATATGGGCAAATCAGCCGTTTCCTGATCGGGGCTTCCGGGATGAGACACTCCCGAAACCATAGTGCCGCTTATGGTTGTGGCATAGTAAGCATCTTTGTCTATAACGGAATTATTTATTGTATGAGCATAAGCATTGCCGGTTGTGTGAATGCCATCGATAATTCCGCCCGGACCGGCTGATATCACATCCCCATTCACACCATTGCCGTTGTGTCCAGTAATCGGTCCGCTTGAATGAATATTGCCCGTAACGCTTGAGGTATTAAAAAGCTCAAAACCGCCCGCGCCCGCCTGAATTCCATAACGAAAAGAAACGCCTGTGCCAAGAGCTAAATGGGCTTTAATTTTCCTTAAATAATTGTCAGCTTCCCCAGACGCCGTAACTACCTTGCCGCTGGGCTCGTTTTCAACCTCAGTCGTCACGCTGTGGTCGCCCACAAACAAGGTCTGGGACGAAGCGACCGGTATTGACGAATTCAAACGATAAAATATATCTTCAACCCCCGCTTCAGCGGCATAAAAACTTTCCTTGGATGTGGCAATGGAAGTGGCCATGGAAAAGTGCCTGACTACCGGATTGGCCAGACCTAAAATAATAACAGCTGAAATGCAAATAAAAAATATGACAGCGATAATCATTATTTGGCCTTTTTGTTTTATTTTCATTTTTTTAATTTAATATGATCCTCTCAAAACAGTAAACCCGTAAAATCGCTTGCCTGAAATTTCCAACTCTATTCTCACCCCCTCGGAAGTTGAAGTGGAAACGCGATTAAAAAGCAGATAGTTCACTGCCACGGATGATGAAGTGAGAGCCGCTGGAGCATCGCCATCTTTAGAGACCCGGATAGCGCCGCCAGCAGTATCAAAAGTCATATTATAAGGATTAAAACTCTCATCAGTGCCGGCAATAATTAGTTTACCCGGACTTTCCTCGAGAGTGCTGCCGCTCGTCACCACATTTGAAGCGTTGCGGATTTCCCTAAGCATGCTTTCCATGGCGATAGTTCCCGAGCTTTCAATTTCGCGAGTAAGTTTAATATTGCGGTAAACTCCGCCCATAGCAACAAGCATTTGGACAATAACACCCATTACCAAAGTTAAAAGCACCATATATATAATGGTCTCTATCAGAGTAATACCCCTCTTATTATCTTTAATTTTTAAAAATGTTGCTGACATATGTTGTTATTTCTTTAGTAGATGTTCCGGTTTCATTCGGCCATGAGACCGTAACCAAGACCTTTTTAGTGCCGGCATCGGGTGAACCGATCTCAGCAATATTTCCCAATCCATCTCTGTAAACATCGGAAAAAATAATGCGTCTATCAAACCTCCCGTCAATAAACGAGGGTGTCGCGGTCAACCCCCAGGTTGTCCCAAAAACCAAAGTGTAGGAAGTGCTGGAAGAAAGGGGGGCGATATTGGTATTCCAACCATAATCGCGCATAAATTTTACGGCCTCAACCCCCTCTTCGGCCAGAAAAGAAGCTTGAAACGTGGCCGGGTTTGAAAGAGAAATTTTAATAAAGAAGATGTAGACCTTCCAAACGGCCAGTATGGAAAAAATAGCGACGGAAACCGCAACTATAACTTCAACCAAACTAAAACCTTTATTAATTTTCATTTGTATTATTGTATCACTCCGGTTCTCAATATTGTAATGGTGGTTGAAGCGCTCCCGTCTTTGAGAGAAAGCATGATGGCGCCGTAATTTGAAGTGTTGCCGGTTAATCTGTTAAAAACTATATCCGGACTATTAAGGTTTAGAGTGTATAAAGACATATAAACTTCTCTGGAGAATGTAATGATTTTTTCATTGGCCCCGCCCGCAATATATGAACTGCCTTCAAACAAAACGGCTTTGTCATTTTGAATATGAATGCCAAAAGGCAAAGCGTTTTTTGAAGCGACAGAAAGCAATCTGGCGTTGCGAATCAGGGCGGTCAGTCCGGCCGCATCTTTTTCCAGCGCTTCTTTCTTGCTGGCCCCTAAAAAGAAATAGAGCGACACAGACATGATTATTGTAAAAATAACAATAACCATAAGCAGTTCCATCAAAGTATATCCCCCACTTCGCTTAAGCTTCGCGGGGCAAGCCTCTTTCAATTTCCAATTTCCAATTTTCATTAAATTTTCAAATATTACTACATCGCATCCACCAAAGAGTATGTCGGCAACATCATGGCTATGGCAAAAATTCCGACAGCTATGCCGATTAGCACCATGAGAAATGGCTCAATGATGGTGGAAAGGTCTTTGGTTTTTTGATCAACTTCGGCCTCATAATAAGTGGCTATATTATCAAGCATTTCCGTTGTTTTGCCTGTTTCCTCGCCGACAGCCAGCATTTCTCCGACAAAAATAGGATAAAGATTGCTTTTTTCATTGGCAAGAGAGGCGGATAAAAGTTCGCCTATTTCCACTTGCTTGGCGGCCTCGTTTAATAAATTTTTGAAATAATGATTCTGGAGCACAGCGCTAGTAATGCCAATGGCGCCGACAATGTCCACTCCGGAAGAAATGAGGGAAGAAAGGGTTCTAGCCGTTCTGGCCGCATTCACTTCTTTGGTCATATTTTTAACCATGGGCACATGGAGAACGATAAAATCCAAGGCATTTTTACCCTTTTTGGTTTTAGGCCCAAATATAAAACCAAAAATAAGAGCTAGGAGAGTTCCAAAAGTCAGAATAACATTGACTCTTAAAAAATCGCTTATGGCTATAATAATTCTTGTCGGCAACGGCAATTTTATATTTAAGCCCTTGAATGTTTCGGCCAGGGTGGGCACCATATAAACCATAAGAACAATGCCTATAACAACCATCACGATCATAATAACAGTCGGATAAATCATGGCTCCCTTTATTTTTTTGGAGAGAGTGTGGGCTTTTTCAAGTTGGTCGGCTACAATCCGCAAGGAATAAGAAAGCTTTCCCGACTCTTCTCCCGCTTTAACCATAGAAACAAATAAACCTGAAAATGTGTCCGGGTGCGCTTCCAATGACTTGGATAATGTTTCTCCTCCGTTTACTGAAACACTGACGCCTTCAAGAATGGCGATTAATTTTTTATTTCTTGATTGTTTTTGCAATATGGAAAGCGCCCGAGAAACCGAGAGGCCGGCCTCTATCATAACTGCCAAATTCTTGGCAAAGGTTATGACTTCTTGAGCTTTTATTTTTTTTATAAATGAAAAATATTTGAAAGAAGATCCTTCGGCTTCCACCTCTTCAGCTGAAAGTATGGAGCCGCCGTTTGAACGCACCGAGGCGTAAAGCGCCGCCTTATCCGAAAACTCTCTGGTCTCCTCTTTTTCCTCTCCTTCTTTTATATATTTATATTTATAAAGCAACATTTGTTTTTACTCCGACACAACTCTCAAGACCTCTTCAATAGTGGTGAGCCCCTGGGCAGCTTTGAAGATGCCGTCCTCAAGCATTGTGAGCATGCCTTCCTTTTTGGCCTGCAATTCCATATCTTCGGTGGTAGCACCCTTGATTATCAAATCCTTAATGGCAGTGGAAACATTGAGCACTTCATAAATGCCTATTCTACCCTTAAAACCTTCTTCTCCTGTCCCTTTTCCCGGTTTGAAAAATGGTATATTTTCCCAATCGTCTTTTTTGCTCACTATTTTTTCCTCCCTGAGAACATCCAAAACATGATCCAGATTAACTACTTTGGATATTGATTCCGCTTCCGCTTTGGATAGATAATATTTTTCTTTTTTGTCTGATAATTTTCTGACCAATCTTTGAGCAATGATGACATCAATGGTGGAAACGATAAGAAACGGCTCAACTTTCATATCAATCAGACGCGGCACCGCACCGGCAGCCGAATTGGTATGTAAAGTTGAAAGCACCAAATGGCCGGTTAAGGAAGCATTGATAGCCAATGAGGCCGTTTCGTTGTCGCGAATTTCGCCAACCATTATAATATCAGGATCTTGCCGCACCAAAGTGCGTAACCCCGAAGCAAAAGTAAGCCCTATATCCGGCTTGACCTGGGTTTGGTTGATTCTTTTCATTTGGTATTCAACCGGATCTTCAATGGTAGAAATATTCACATCGGCCGTATTCAAAATATCAAGCATTGTGTAGAGAGTGGTTGACTTGCCACTACCGGTGGGACCGGTAGTAAGAACCATGCCCGTAGTATGTTGCAAGGCCTTATGCAAAAGTTCCAAACCTTGCCCATGAAATCCCAGTGACTCCAAAGTAAAACCGGAAACCGACTCACGCAAAAGCCGCATTACCACTTTCTCGCCGTAATAAACGGGCAAAGTGGATACGCGGAACGAGACCTTTTCCCCGTTCATATCAATTTTGAAACGGCCGTCTTGAGGGAGTCGTTTTTCATCAAGCCTCAAATTGGAAAGCACTTTGATGCGAGCCGCCAAAGAATAGCCGATGTGCTTAGGTAAAATCATGGCGTCATGCAAAATTCCGTCAATTCTGTATCTCACCAAAATCTGATCTTCCAACGGCTCAATATGAATATCGGAGGAATTTTGAATGATGGCGTGCTTAAGCAAAGTATCGACGATTCGCACCACTGGCAATTCCTCGGCCAGTTTTTTTAAATCGCCCTCGGAAGTGTTTTCGTTCGGCAGTTTTTCGGTAATGGTCTTTATTTCGTCCGAATCGTTTTTTATAAGATCGCCGAATTCATCTTTCAGATTTTTTTGATATTGAATCAAAACGCTCCGCATTGATTCAGAATCAGTCAGGCGGGACAAAATTTTAAGCCCCACTTTTTTCTTAATTGAATTTAGCGCCTGCAAATCATCCGTATCCAGCATGGCCACTTCCAGTACATCATCTTTTTTAGCAAAGGCGACAATATTATGCTTTCTGGCAATGGGCTCCGGAATAAGATTTAAAATATCCCGATTCAATACCTGTCCCTTCAAGTTTATAAAAGGAATACCTAGAATATATGCTTGCACTCGGCGAATGTCATCTTCAGAAAATTTGCCCTTGGCTACAAGGATTTCGCTTATTGGTTTCTTTTTTGACTTGGCTTCTTTTTCCGCCTCTTCTACTTCCGACTGGGAAATAAGCCCGGCGTCAATTATAAAATTTTTTATTTGTGAATCTTCTACATGCATGCGATTTAGCGAAATCGTGCCGCACGATACCGTCATCTGGAGTGCGGCTTTATTATTTCCTTTTTATTATAGCAAAATAAAATTGCAATGAGAAAAAATTGTGGGAACAAAAAATTAATTATAAAGAAAAAGGGGATCACAGAGATCCCCCAAGATGACAAACTATTCATCAACATTTGTCATCTTTAGAAATGTAAGCCCCAAGAACAAAAAGAGCAAAGACCCCCACCTTCAGTGTGCTTCCTATTAGCTTAAACGCGCCCCTAATGAGGAGCTCTTCTTCTTTGGAAATACCACAAGGGGCTTCGAGTCTCCCTATTTGTATTCCCCCCAAAAGTTGTGCTGGATGAGAACTAAAAACTTGCATTGCAGGCAACCTCCTCTTATTTCAGTAAAGCATATTCGCATAAAAAAACAAGTTTGCTAGATTTTTTGTTTTCTTTTTTATCCATGCACAGATTACTGACGACCGTCTGTTATCTGTGTACTCTACAAATCCTCGGGTTTAAGTCCTGTATGTTTCGAGATGCGAGACAACATTTTTGGTCCGATTTCTTCCCGATCGTGAAATGCAAAAGTATAATCCGAACGACCTGATTTAAAAAGAATTTTGTGTGAACCTTTTTGCCTACGGATAGACCACCCCATTTTCAGCAAAGACCTCAAAACATGCGCAGCTTTAACGGCTCGCCATTCCATAAGCAAATAGTTTAGAAACAGAAATTGGTATGCGACCATGCTCGGCTTTATCTGCCAAAACGCGTAGCGCCAAAGCATAAACTTTTTGCTTGGCTTGCACTTTGGTTTCTCCATACGCTAAAACGCCAGGAAGTTTGGAAATTTCCGCAATCCATCGCCCATCTGTCTCTCGTTCAAATTCAACAGAAAACATATTTTTATCTTTATTAACCATGCTTCTAGAATATCATAAAATGACCAAATTCACAAAATATTATTCCTATTTCTATTTTTCATCCCTGAAATCAAATATTTCCTTGGATTTTTATCAAGGTCAATGAAATCGTCGGCAACTTCAATAAGACGAGCCGATGTTGATTTGCCGAATGATGCCACTTCCACTTGGCAGCCGCCATTTTTTAAATATTCTACAAGAGGAACGAAATCACCATCACCAGTAACCAAAATAACAGCATCTAGTTTGGGAGCGAGCTTGATAGCGTCTACTGCCAAACCCACATCCCAGTCTCCTTTTTTGGCTCCACCTGCAAAAATCTGCAAGTTTTTGGTTTTGGTTTCAATTCCTATCTTTTCCAACGCCTCAAAAAAGTTTTTTTCTTCGCCCGATTCCGTAGTGATGACATAAGCCACCGCCCGCGTCAGCGACCGGCCGGCCAGACCCTCTTTAACCACCTGGTCAAAATTGACTTTGGCGCCATAAATATTTTTGGCGCTGTGATATAAATTTTGCGTATCAATAAAAATGCCAACCCTCTGATTTTTGTGTTTAATTACAGCCACGATATTAAATTAAATATTAAAATTAAGAAACTTTTTTGAGGCCAAGCTTCTTAATAAGAGCATTATACCTTTTAGTATCCTTTTTTTCCAAATATTTCATATGGGACTTTCTGTCCGCTACCAACCCCAAAAGCCCCCTTCTTGAGTGCTTGTCTTTTTTGTTCTTTTTCAAATGAGCGGCCAAATCGTCAATCCTGCGGCTAAGCACGGCTATCTGCACCTCTGGACTTCCCGTGTCGGTGTCGTGTATTTTAACTTCCTTTATAATTCTCTGTTTTTTGTTCTTTGTTAACATACCAAAAGAGTAGCATAAAACAAAATTTTATGCAATATTCCACAAAAATATTGTGCGACGTTAAAAGTGGTAGAATGAGAGAGTGGCACAAGATTTAGAACAATTAAAAAGGCAGTTTTTGGAATATGTTGAAATTGAAAGAGGCCGAGCGCTTAAGACCGTTGAAAATTACGACCATTATCTTTCTGTTTTTTTGGCTCAAACAAAAGTCAAAAAGCCGAGTGATATTACTGACAATGCGGTAAGAGAATTTAGGTTATGGTTAAACAGACAAGTTACGGGCAATAACAAGCAAAGCGGCCAGACCATGTCCCGCAAAACTCAAAATTATTATTTGATTGCCATTCGCGCTTTTTTGAAATATTTGGCCAGACAGGAAATCAAGACAATGCCTTCAGAAAGGATAGAACTGGCCAAAGTGCCTGAACGCTCTCTTGACTTAATTACAGATGCTGAATTACACAGATTACTTGAGGCGCCAAAAGGTAGTGAGCTAAGCGAACTACGCGACAAGGCCATTTTGGAGCTTCTTTTTTCAACCGGCCTGCGCGTTTCCGAGCTTTGTTCCCTTACCCGCGATATAGACCTTTCTACCGATGAACTTTCAATCAGAGGCAAAGGAAGTAAAGTGAGGGTGGTTTTTATATCCGACTATGCCAAAAGAATTTTGAAGGAATATTTGGCCAAAAGAAAGGATATGGATGACGCTTTATTTGTCCAACTCTCAAAAAATGGAAAGTCAATGGAAAAAAGAAAAAAAGGTTTGGCTCTTACAAGAAGATCAATAGAAAGAATCGTCCGACAATGCGCCATCAAAGCCGGCATTTCCAAAAGAGTAACTCCTCATACAATGCGCCATCTTTTTGCCACCGACTTACTTTCAAACGGCGCCGACCTGCGCTCCGTCCAAGCCCTTCTCGGCCACGCCAACATTGGCACCACCCAAATCTACACCCATGTCACAGACAAACACTTGCGCGATATTCATAAAAAGTTTCATAATAAAAGACAATAATTTTTGTTATTATTCTTTGAATTACGAAACTCCACCAGTGGATAATTTTCCACACAACACAAAAC
>ERZ1292629.605-Hain-H43-01um-R1-605-length-39770-cov-12_pt1 | contig 37036 bp, 44 predicted proteins | sample MGYA00564399_ERZ1292629 | MGnify/ENA primary metagenome ERZ1292629 (study PRJEB36523, sample SAMEA6512636) | groundwater metagenome | collected 2019-01-08 | study: AquaDiva: Metagenomics assemblies of 32 groundwater samples
TATGGCATCCTCTGGCACGCCGACGGCACGGTCCGCGACGTGGTGGCGGGGGCCTGGGATACGGTCCTCAACGCGGATTGGGGTGACTACGATATCGTCGCCACCGTCGCGGCGAACGGCTCATACCAGGTGACGTTTCCCGCGGTCGCGGCCGGCGCCTACACGCTCGAAATCTACTCGCGGCTGGGCGAGACGGTCAGCCCCTACGATACGTCGCTTCAGCGGATCCCAGTCGAGTGGGATGGATCGGTAATCCTCAATCAATCTGACAAGACGGGCTACGCGCTAACCGCGGGGGAACGTACCTCAATCGCTACCGCTATTGGTGTTCACACCACGGATGGCGTGTCCTACGACACGCTTTTGGAATGTATTTTGGCCATCCTTGCCGGCGTGGCAGTTGTGACCGGCAGTGCCATCGCATTCAAGAAACGCGATGGCACCACCACGCGCATTACTGTGACTGTTGGGGCAACCGCCGGGGACCGGACAGCGAGTGTGATTGCATAACCTATGCCCCCGAGAAGGCTAGAAATTGACTTGGTGAAGGTGGAGAGGATGGCCGCCATCGGTTGCACGATCGACGAAATCGGCGGCGTGCTCGGCTGTACAGGCCGCACAATCGAAAAGCGATGCCACCCGCAACTCGAGCGCGGCTGGGCAAAGATGAAGGTGAGTCTGAAGCGTCGGCAGTGGAAGATCGCCCATGACGGCAAAGGCAACGTGGGAATGTTGATTTGGCTCGGCAAGCAGTACCTCGGGCAGAGTGAAAAGAACGAGATCACGCAAACTCAGACGGGACCGACTGAAATCAAGGTAATCCGAGACCCGAATTGGTATGGGAACTTACACCGTTTCACTTCCGACTCCACTCGAGCACCAAATGGAAATGCTAACGGCAACGGCCAGAAACAAAATGGTGGTGTGCGGCCGGCGGTGGGGCAAAACGGCAACGGGACTGATGGCAGTGATTGACGGACATGGCGGATACCGCGGAGCGATCGACGGAGCCACGATATGGTGGGTGGCACCAACGTTTACCATCGCGTCGTTGATTTGGCGGCAGCTCAAAAAGGCGTGCATGAACGGCTGGTCGGACAAGAGCGAACAGGAGCACCGCATTGAGTTCCGCAACGGCGGATGCGTCACAGTACGCTCGGCCGACAACCCGGATAGTTTGCGCGGTGAAGGCTTAGATGGCGTGGTGATTGACGAAGCGGCATTTCTGTCTGAAGCCTGTTGGCGAGAGGCCCTCCGCCCGGCGCTGGCGGACAAGCAGGGGTGGTGCATGATGATATCGACGCCCAACGGCTACAACTGGTTCAAGGACCTCTTTGACCAGGCTGCCACAGACGGCGCGTGGGCAAGGTGGCAACGACCCTCATCCGAAAACCCGCTCATACCGGCGGACGAGCTTGAACAGGCCATGCGTGACATGGGACTGCGGGCCTTCGCCCAGGAGCACCTGGCGCAGTTCACCGACGTTGAAGGTGCCGAGTTCTCGGGAGCCTACTTCCACGATGGCGTGTGGTTTGACAATTGGCCGCATAGTGACACGATCCGCATGAGGGTCATGGCCCTCGACCCATCCAAAGGAAAGACCGACAAGAGCGACTACTCGGCCTTTGTGATGATCGCGCTGGACTTCGATGGCGTGATGTGGATCGACGCCGACCTGTCGCGGCGGGACACCCGACAGATTGTGGACGATGGCCTGCTGCTGTGCCGTGGTTTTGGGCCGGACGCCTTTGGGATCGAGATCAACCAGTTCCAAGAGGTGCTGGCGCAGAACTTTGAGGAGGTCAGCAAGAAGACCGGCTTGATGTTGCCGTTGCACGGCATCCACAATACTGAGCACAAGACGACCCGCATTCGGGCTACCCTGACCCCATACTTGGCTCGCGGTGAAATGCGTTTCCGCCGCACACAGGGCGGCAAGCTGCTGGTCGATCAACTGCGGTCGTTTCCGCTTGACAAGTACGATGATGGACCGGATGCTTTAGAGATGGGGGTAAGGCTGGTCCGGTGGTTGTTCACCGGGGGGCATATTGAGACAAAGGGGGAACTTGTGAGAGCATAGCAATACGGGGCCGGCGACACCTTGCCGGCCGACAGGGCACACCGGCTAGCTACCGGGAGGAGCCTACACTTCGCAGCCTTGTAGGGGGCCGCGCGAGATTGTCGCACGGCCCCTTTTTCTATTCACGCAAGGCGCGAACATGGCAGCAACAACTAAGGCAATCCAGGCACGACACGAACGCACCCGGCTCCAGCTTGAGACGGTGCGCATGGAGTCGCAGCTAAACCAGTTGCGCGCCCGTACTGCCGCGCCTCTGCTGGAAGCCTGGGGCGATATCGTCAATCCATACGACTGGATGGATGACGATCCGACCTTCGGGCCGCCAGTGTGGACGGCCGGCGCGGCCATGGGCGATCGGGCAGACGGCCGCAACAGCCCGATCGTCCAGACCGAAAACCAACTCTCCGCCATCCGCGCCACGGCCCGGATGCTCTTTGAGATCAGCGCGGCCGCCAAGTGCGCGACGAAAAACCTCGTCAACTTCATCGTGGGCACGGGCCTGACGTACAAGGTCGTGCCACGCCGTAAAGACCAAGAGGTTCCCGAAGAAGTCCTGACCACGGTACAGGCCGTGGTCGACGACTTCCTTGAGGCAAATGATTGGGTCGGCGACCAGGAGCGGGAAGTCCTCTGGCGGGCCATCCGGGACGGCGAGACGTTCCTGTCGCTCTGGCCAGAAGGCGGCCGGGTGTCTGTGCGGATCGTCGAGCCGGAACAGGTGAGCGAGCCGACGCCCATTCCCGAGTATGGGCACTGCTACACGTTCGGGATCGACACTGACGCCGAAGACGTGCAGAGCGTGCTGGGCTACTGGGTTCGCTGGAACACCGTTGACCAACACGACTACCTCCATGCCGGCAACATGGAGCACGTAAAGCGGAACGTGGACCGCAACATCAAGCGGGGCCTGTCCGACTTCTACGCTGTCTATCAGCACTTACAGCGGGCGGAGAAGCTGCTTCGGAACGCGGCCGAGGGCGCGGCCATCCAGGCGGCAATCGCCTACATCCGCGAGCACGTGCCGGGCGTGACCCAGTCGCAGGTCGAGACACTGCGGGGTGGCGACACCTTGCACCAGACGTACACCTACAACACGCCGAACCAGGGGCAGAAGACTCGGTACGTCCAGAAACTTGAGCCAGGCAGCGTACTGGACGTGGGCGCGGGGACTCAGTACAAGCCGGGTCCGCTGGGCTCGGCTCACGTGCCCAGCTTCATCGCGATCGAACAGGCGGTGCTGCGGTTCGTCGGGACCAACTGGTGTATGCCCGAGTACCTTATCAGCGGCGACGCCAGCAACGCCAACTACTCTTCGACGATGGTTGCCGAGGCCCCGTTTACTAAGGCATGTGAGGCGGAGCAGGCCCTCCTGTGCAAGCGGTACAAGCGACTGCTGTGGAAGGTCTTGGCGTTCGCCCACGGGGCCGGGCGGCTGGGCGGGATGCCGCTCGAAGAATTGCGCCGGCTGATTGATCTCCAGATTACCGGCCCGCGGGTGGCAGCGCGGAATATCACCGATGAGGTGAACCGGGCGAAGGCGTTGAACGAAGCCGGCATTCTCAGCCGTGAAACCTGGGCGGCTGACGAGGGGCTTGACTATCAAGACGAGGTGAGCAAGGGGGCGGAGCCGGCACAGAAGGCGCTGCCGTTCACGGCATTGCGGCAAGGTGGCGGGTTGCCGGGCGAACGAGTCGAGGGCGCAGGCGATGGCGGGGGCGTGGACGAGCCGGCCTTTGAGTCCTACGAAGAAAGCGAGCATCCGCGCGACGACAATGGCCAGTGGATCACCAAAGACGAAATCGGGGCGGCCAAGACGGACCCTGCGAAGGCCGCCCAATTGCGGGCGAAGGTAACTGACCCTGCGCAACGCGCGAAGCTCGATAAGGCAATTCGCGGCATAAAAATGACGTACACGCAAGCACAGCAAATGGCAGAGGCATTTCGGGCAATTGGTGGATTCACCGAGGTCAAAGTGGACCACCATGGATTTTGGAGCAAGCGTACACCGGAGTTAGAAGCGGACGGCAAATGGCGGGTCGAGCTGTGGTCAGTCAATCCGCGGGCCGGTAATCGCAATTTGGAAGTAGTGGAGACGTTCGACTTGGCGAGTGTTCCATTGTTGGCTCGTAAGGCCAAGGGCCAGGCCACGGCGCGGGATAAAAAGGCACTGGCACGAATAGCTGCCGAGCGCGAAGTAAATGAATCATATCGGAACATCAACGAGTCCCGCCGCGCTCGTCTCGCCCGCGCCGCCGAGCCGGCCTTTGAGAGCTACGAAGAGTCGGAGCATCCGCGTGGCGACGACGGCAAGTGGATCACCAAAGACGAGATTGGAGCAGCAAAAGGGGATCCTAAGAAGGCTGCCGAACTGCGAAGCAAAGTCACCGATCCGCAGCAGCGGGCGAAGCTCGATAAGGCAATCGGGGATAAGCAGAGCGGTGGCCGTGTAACGGATACGCCTGAGTTTAAGGCTTGGTTTGGGAACAGCAAGATTACAAACACGGACGGGACGCCTAAGCGCGTCTATCACGGAACAGCCGCAAACTTTCCAGACTTCAAGCAGGGTAGAATCGAAGGCGGAGCCATCTTCTTTACGACGAAACCGAGCCTAGCAGATGAGTTTGCCGCATTGCGAGGCGACATTGGCCAGAACCTAATCCCGGTTTATTTGCGCGTTGAGAACCCTTACGTTGTTGACTTCAAGGGCCAACTATACACGCCTCAAGCAATAGAAAAGATTATGGAGCGCGCTCACGGCAGAGGACATGACGGAGTGATACTCCGCAACATCCAGAACTTTGAGGGGGGGAAACTCTCTGCTTCAATAGCTGTGTTCTCTGCGACTCAGATCAAATCCGCCTCTGGCAATCGTGGCACATTCGACCCCAATAGCCCCAACATCAACGAGTCCCGCCGCGCCCGCCTTGCGCAGGCCGCCGAACTGATTTGGGAGGGCTACCCCTGATGCCTGACCTCCCGAACAGATTGCAACGCGAGGAGGAATTGGGGGCGGCGCTCCTCATGACCTGGAAACCCTATCAACTCCAGATTGAGGGCGGCAACGAAGTCGATTGGGACAAGCACCAGCGGGAGACGCAGGAGGCCCTGATTGGCGTGCTGTTGCTGACCTGGCGGGACGCCGCTTTTAGCCTCTATGGTTCGTTGGGGCTGACCGTCGATAGCGACTACCTCACCACGGCCGGCCGGCGCTGGGTCGAGCCATACACCCGCAAGGTGTCGGACGAACTCACCCGCCACACCCGCGAGCGAGTCGAGCAGGCGCGGACCAACGCGGCCGGGGATCCGAAGCAGCTTCGCACCGAACTGGATATCCCCTTCGGCGACGCGCGGCGGTTCAACATCATCATCACCGAGACGACCAAGGCGATCACGGCCGGCGAACGCACAGCGGCGGAAGAGATCAACCGCACGCGGCAGGAAACGCCCGTTGAACCACCGAAGCCCGGCGAGCCGCCGAAGGTGCCCGAGCCGCTCATCAAGCCCTACTGGATTACCGAGCGGGACGCGCTTGTCTGCCCAATCTGCGCCCCGTTGGACGGCACGCCGGAAGAGCAATGGCCGGAGCCGTTCCGGGATGGGCCAAGCGCGCATCCGCGTTGCCGATGCTGGCTTGAGTGGCGGGCGGTTGCCCCAACATCGGAATCGCTGACCGAGGCGTATGAGGAGAGTGAGCACCCCCGAGACGACCATGGCCGGTGGATTGACAAAGACGAGATAGCGGCGGCCAAGGTGAGCACCGGCAAGGCCGACGAACTGCGGGCGAGAGTGACCGATCCGGCAGAAAGGCAGAAGCTCGATAAGGCAATCAGGGAGCAGGGAGGCACTGCGACTAAAACGCTTGAACTGCCGGCTTTGTTACGTGACGCATTGGGTTCTTCAGTCGGTGTTAAAGTCGTTGATACGCTAAAGGAAGCCGGACTTCCTCCTCATACCGATGGCGGGTATGGCGCATTCGATGTGAAGTCTGGCGCAATCTACGTTGCTGAATACCGCGAGACACGTAAAGGAAGAGTGAAGAACGAAGACCAAGAGGAAACACTGTACCACGAAGCGGGACACGCTATTGATAGCCGATTGGGACACGTCAGTTTGCAGCAAGGAAGCGTATTTGCGCATGGTCAAGACGTTAGAGATATAGAGTCCGACGATCGCCAATGGGCAGACAAGCATTATGGCTTCATCCAAAGGGAAGCGCCAATGGCAGGAAGCCAGGAAACGTTTGCTCAATCATTCTCGTTTTTGCTTGGCGGTCCTGATAGCCGGATTCACGGAATAAGTCGGGGAGAATGGGAAAGGCGGTTTCCAAATACGATGCGGCTGGCCAAGTATTACCTATCACTTAAAAAGCAATGAATCTCACCCAAGTCTTGATCCTCGAAATCTCGCCCCGGTGCAACTTGGCGCACGAGCACCCCGAGTGCCCAACCAGTTCGGCGGAGCGGTGGGCCGGGCTGGACGTGAGCAACTGCCTGGACGAAATCACCATCTACTGCATCGTGCGGCGAGCTTATGAGGACTTGGGTTTTCGGGGGCTGGTTGGCTTCCACTACTACAACGAGCCCCTCTTGAGTCGAGACATCCTCTTCCCGCTGATGCGGCGGATTCGCCAGCGGTTGCCACAGGCCCGGTTCATGCTGTGGACCAACGGCACGCAACTGGACAAGTGCTCTGATGAAGAGCTTGCCCTATTCGAGCAAGCGTATGTGAGCAACTACCACCGCTTGAACCTGGCCCGTATCGAGCGGCTGATTCCCAATACCCAGGTGCTCGATGGGAGCCTTGACGATCGCTTGACGTGCGATTGGGACCAATACACCACGGGGCCATGTTACCGCCCGTTCCTGGAATGGATCGTCGATTACCACGGCAACTGTCACCTCTGTTGCTATGACTGGCGGGGACGGGCCTGCGTCGGCAACGTGTTCAACAACGACCTGGCCGTACTGGTCCAACGGCGGCAAAGCATCCGGGACGCCATGATTGGCGAAATGGGCGACGATACGCCGCGGACCTGTCTGGGGTGTTCCCACAGGTTTGGCGTTATGAATGCGATAGACCCGTCCATTGCCCAAGAGGCGGCGGCCTACCACCAAACTCAGCTCAATCTCAGGAGGCATTTCCAAGATGCCAGTACAAGCGTGTGAAGTAGAAGGCAAGCCCGGCTGGAAGTTTGGCGAGTCCGGCAAGTGCTACACCTACCCGGCGGGCGACGAAAAGGCCAGCGCGGAGGCGAAGCGGAAAGCCTACGTCCAGGGCGTGGCCATCGGCGGCGGGCAACTCGCCGAATCGGTACAACTCCTGGAGATTGTCCAGGGTGGTCCCACGATGCGTGTGGACCGCGACGCGGGCGTGATCCGCGAGGTCAAGGTATTGGGGCCGAAGTCGCTTAACGGCCGCCAGTACACGCCTGAAGCAATCAGGCGCGGCAAAAGCATGTATGAGGGTCGGGCAGTCAACTGCAATCACCCCCCGCGTTCTGCCCCCGACACCGAACGGGCCATCGAAGACCGCTTCGGCTGGCTCCAGGACGTGCGGGACGACACCGCTGGCGGGCTTGTTGCCGACCTGCACTTTCTGAAGTCGGACCCCCGCGCGGAGAAAATCTGCGAGGCCGCCGAACGCCGCCCGCAACTCTTCGGCCTGAGTCACAACGCCGAAGGCAAGATCAAGATGAAAGAGGGCAAGGCCCTCGTGGAAGAAATCACCCGTGTGCGCTCGGTCGATATCGTGTCTGACCCGGCAACCACGAAATCCCTTTTCGAGTCATACGAAAGGAGCCTCTTTATGGAGGGTGACATGCCGGGGCTTGATCCGGCTGCGCCTGCCGATCACATGGCGGGCATCAAGCAAGGTTTCCGGGACGCGGCATTGGCCGCGTTTGACGACGACGCCCTCGATCTGGCGGGCAAGGCCGGCAAGATCAAGGACATCCTCAAGGCGATGGAGAAAGCAATGGAAGCAATGGGCGACAAGAAAGAGAAGCCGGCCGACGACAAGCCGGCCGAGACGAAGCCAGACACCATGCCGACCAAGGAGGGCGTTGACCCCAAGGCCGTCGAGGTGGCCGCGGAGAACGCCCGGCTGAAGGCGGAGCTTCAGGCCCGCAGCCTCTTGGAGGCGGCCGGAATCAAGCCGACCGCCCCCTTGCTAGAGGCGCTCATTGCGTTGGACAGCGACGACAAGCGGAAGGCCCTGGTCGAAGATTGGCCAAAGCCGACCTTCAAGCCGCGCAGTTCTTCGCCGCTGCAATTCCTGGAGTCGAAGGACGGCGAGAAAAAGTCGCCGGTCCCCGACGACCTCCATGCCTTTGCCATGAGTCTGAAAGGGTAAAGACGCATGGACGCAAGCGAACGAACAAACCTGGCGGCGCTAGCAACGCCGCCGAAAAGCAAGCGGGTTATGCTGGTCATGCCCGCGGGACCGGGCACAGCCGAGATATCGACTGCCCACCGGTTCTTTCATCCCTTCGCGCAGGGCGAGCAGCCCTTTGAGCTGCTGCACGGCTACACGGGCGGCAGCGCTCTGGCCAACACGTTCAACCGGCTCTGGTCTGAAGGACTCGGAATGTACTTGCGCTATGGGGTCACGCATTTTGCGATGCTCCATGCCGACGTGCGCCCTGACGAGGGCTGGCTCCAGACGCTCATGGAAGAGCTTGAGCGGACGGGGGCCGACGTGATTTCGGCCGTCTCCGCGATCAAGGATTCCCATGGCGTTACAAGCACTGGGCTCGGCAACCCCGATGATCCCTGGTCCTACAAACGATTGACGCTTTCGGAGTTGGCCGCCTTCCCCCAGACCTTTGACGCAACCGATCTGGGGCACCCCGACGACGTGCTCCTGGTCAATACCGGCTGTTGGTTGGCCGACCTCCGCCGCCCGTGGTGGCTCAAGCAAAAGCCCAACGGCGAGTTGCTGTTCTGCTTCACGCAACAGGATCGGATCCTCTACTTCCCCGAGCGGGAGAAGCACCTCTTCGAGATCGAGTTTCTGCCCGAAGATTGGTGGTTTTCGCGCCTCTGCCATCAAGTCGGGGCAAAGGTGAAGGCGACCCGCAAGGTGAACTGCATTCACTACGGGCGCAACCTCTGGCCGGCCGACCACGCCTGGGGCGACTGGGACTTTGACGCCGGCCCAGCCTACATGCCGGCCGAACGTGTGTCGCCCGCGCCCATCGAGGACGAAAGCGGCAGCCTGATCGGCGAGGCCCAATTGGTGGAGGTATGATGGCAACCGCGATTCATGAGCATGGCTACTGGCTTTCCCAAGACGGTCACTACTATGACCGCTCCTTGGCGGATGCGCTGGTTGCGTTCTTTCGCGGCCAGACCGTGGTCGATTTCGGCTGCGGGCTGGGGCAGTACGTCAACGAGCTTCGCCGCAGTGGCATTGACGCCAGCGGATTCGATGGCAACCCCGATACCCGGCGACTCACCGGCGGAACGTGCCACGTCTTAGACCTGGCCGTCCCCATGGAGCTCGGCCGCTCTTGGGATTGGGTCTTGTGCCTGGAAACAGGCGAGCATATCCCGCCCGAGTATGAGGCGCCTTTCGTTGCCAACCTCGACCGGCACAATACCCGTGGCATCGTCCTCAGTTGGGCGCCGCCGGGGCAGGTCGGTCAGGGCCATGTCAATTGCCAACCGCTGGCTTACGTCTGCGATCTGTTTACGGGGCTGGGGTACACCGTCAACGACGCCCAGTCCCTCGCGTTGCGGAAGGCATCCTTCCTTCCGTGGTTCCAACAAAACCTCTTGGTCTTACATAGGAGACAACCTGCATGACCAAATTACTTGAGCTGCCGCCCGAACTCTCTCAGCGGCGGCAATTCCGCGGCGTGTTTTCGGACTTCACCGACACGCCCCCGCGGCAGACTCACAACTACACCGCGGCCGGTCTGACGACCGGGGCCGATCTGGCAACGACCACGATCTTCGTGCCCAATCGCACGATCGTCCTGGACGAGCTGATCATCACGCCCAACGTGAACGCCACCTTGATCGACGATACCAATACGTCGACCTGGACGTTCACCGACGGGACGAACACGATCTTCACGAAGGCGTACAACACCAACCTGGCTTTTCCGGTGGCCAACACGGTCACGAGCCTGGGCACGTTGGGCGCCGCCACGCTGGCGTACACCGAGATCAACCCGGCGACGGCGGCGCAGAACCGGATCACGCTGGCAATCACGAACGTCGTGGCAGCAACGCCGATCACGCAAATCACCGTGGCCTACTTCGACGCCCAAGCCTATCCGTCGGATGGGGTGCGGATCATCGCCACCGACGACGGCACCGCGAAGATGACCGACACGTCCAGCGGTGCGTTGGCAGGGCTGCTCGTCATGTCGCCGGGCTCGGCCGACAACGACGAGCTCTACCTCTGCTCGCGGCTGGAGCTGTTCAAGATCGCGGCCAACAAGCCCATCGTGGCAGAGTGCCGGATCAAGTACGCAGAGGCCAACACCGACGACGCGAACATCATGTTCGGCCTGATGGACGCGGTGGGGGCCAACTCGATCCTCGACGACGGTGGCGGCCCCAAGGCGTCCTACAGCGGTGCCATCATGTACAAGATGGATGGCGGTACAACGTACTATGGCGAGGCGTCGGTGAGCACCACGCAAACGCCAACCACCCAGACGGCCCTCTCGCCCGCGGTCACGGCCGGCGGCGGCGTATGGCAAACGCTTCGGCTGACGATCACCACCGTCAGCAGCACCGAGGCGGTGGCGCTCTTCGAGGTGGACGGCAAGGAGGGTGCGAACATCCACTTCACCTACACCAGCGCGACCGACATGCAGTTGATCCTGGCGGTGAAGAATGGCGGGGCCAACGCCGAGACGGTCTACGTGGACTACTTCGGGGCCTGGCAACTGAGGTGACCAACAAAAAAGCCCCCTTCGGACTGGCATCCGAAAGGGGCCGAACACAATCCGGCAGCGTGCCGAATCGGTCCTACGCAACACCAGTTTAGCACGCTGCCTCCCTTCACGAAAAGGAGACAGCTTAGATGCCGTTTATCAAGGCGCGCGAACTCGCGCGATTCTACAAGGCCGACCCCGCCAAGACTGTGCAGCAGTTGCGGGAGAGCCTCCTCAAGGGCGAGGTCAAGCCGGACGAGTTCTCTGTCCGCGACCTGGCCGAGACGTTTGTGCCGGACGGTCGGGAGTGGCTGCGATGCCTCAATCCGGCCGACAACGGCTCGTATTCCGTGATGGAAGCGGCCGGTGCCGTCGATACGGCCGACTTCGCCAACATCACGGGCCAGATCGTCTACTCCGCCGTCATGGAGCAGTACGAGAATCCGGGTTTCGTCTGGCCGCAACTCTGCAAGACGATCCCCACGAAGCTTGACGGCGAGAAGATCCCTGGCGTGGGTGCGATCGGCGACATGGCCGAAACGATCGACCCCGGTCAACCGTACCCGCTGGCCGGGATCGCGGAAGACTGGATCGAAACGCCGTCGACGACCAAGCGCGGCTTCATTGTGCCGGTCACGAAAGAGGCCATCTTTTTCGACCGCACCAACCTGGTCCTCAAGACGGCCCGCGACGTGGGCAAGTGGCTGGGCGCGAACAAGGAGAAGCGCGTCATCGACCAGGCCCTCGGCGTCACCAACGACTACAAGTGGAAGGGCACGGCCTATTCCACCTACGTCTCGACGCCCTGGGACAACACCGTCAGCAGCAACGCGCTGGCCGACTGGACGGACATCAACAACGTCCTGCTCCAGTTTAGCGCCATGACGGACCCAGCCACGGCTGAGCCGCTGCTGGTGGTGCCGAAGGTGCTCTTGTGCTACACGAGCTTGACGGCCACGGCCCGCTACATCCTGAATGCGACCCAGATCCTCTGGGACAGCAATGCGAATGCGGCGACGGCCAAGCACATGACGTACTTCGATAATCCGGTTCGCGGCGCGTACCAGATCATCAGTTCGCCGTGGATCGACGCGCGCTACACGGCGGGCAGCGTCACTTCGACCACGTGGTTCATGGGCGACTTTCAATCGGCCTTCGCCTACATGGAGAACTGGCCGATCACCGTCACCCAGGCCGCCAACAATAGTGACGACGAGTTCAACCGCGACATCGTGTTCAAGTTCAAGGCTTCGGAACGCGGCACGGTGGCGGTGCTTGATCCTCGTTACGTCTGCTCTTCTGCAGCGTAACCGGGGGTTTGTTCGTTTCGCTGGGCTCGCCTGGCGGGTCGCTGCTTCCCCCGCGCCCGCCGGCGAGACCCAACCTGTCATATACGGATTGGTGAGTTATGGCAACGGACCTGGAAAACCTGGCCACGCGCAGAAGCGCCATCCTGACCGAGTTGGCCGCATTGATCGCGACCGCTGCCGGCGGCAAGCCCAACAGCACGGCCGGCGGTATCGACCACGTGGGCTACAAGGATGGGCTCTATCGTGAACTGAAGACGATCAACGACTTGATCGGCACACTGACTATGACTGCCGAAGGCCCCTTTGAGGTTATCACACAGGGCATTACCTGATGGCCAGCTTTATCACCTACAAAGGTCTGCGGGTTTTGGACACCGACGATCCGGCCGGGGCCGCGGGCAATGCCATCCAGGACAATTGGAAGTATCTCGCCGATAGAGTCTACGGGGCGAGCGATGCCGAGATCGGCTATCTGTCGGGCGTCACGTCCGCAATACAGACACAACTTGGCACGAAGCTGGCGAACGTCGTCGAGGACACCACGCCGCAATTGGGCGGGGATTTGGCGCTTAACGGCCATACGCTCCTCCTGGATGACCTCTATGATTTCAAGACCAGCCTCTTTGCGTTCCCGGCCCACAAAGACCTGATTCCCCGCGGGAGCACCACATACGAGTTGGATTGCAGCGACCCGACGGCTGTGACTGCGGAGACAGACACCACGCTCGCGGCCGACACCACCTATTTCAACTTGACCGGCAGCGCGGCCCGGCCGCAGGGAATCAAGATCACGCCTACGGCGTTGGTCAACAGCCTCCCCGGTTTTCGCTGGACACTCAGCCCCACAAAAGACCTCACGAATTACGGCTGCCGACTCTGGCTATACGTGCACGAGGGCACCGACGGCGCGGATGATTCGTGGCACCACAACAACGGAGTGCAATTGCATTTCCGCGACGTTGGCGGCAATACGGCATCGACCATCGTATGGTACTCGATTGGCGCAGTGGATGAGGGGGTGATCGGGCCGACAAACTCAGACCTGATCCATCCTGGCTGGGTCAAAGTGGCATGTTTGATCGGCAACAAGACGACCGCCGGCTTTGACCAAACGCAAATCAATCGCGTCACCGTTACGGAATCGCGCGGGGCAACAATCTCGGGTCGGCCCTCTGTGACTGTTGCCGGATTGACGCTCTACCCGCCACCATCGACCGCCTATTGGTCCATGTGCGTCAATCCCGTACTGGTCAGTGGCGATGGGCTAGGCCCACAGAACACCTTCAAACGGCTCGCCTATCTCGCCAGCCGCGGGATCGACTGCGACGTAGGAATCAACCCTTGGCGGGTCGGTCAAACAGACCACCTCACATTGACCCAATGCGCGATGATCCGGCGGATGGGCCACCATATCAGTTGCTATCCGACCGGCCCAGAGTACAAGACGTGGGCCGAACAGTCCCAAGCGGAGCGGGTCGAATACACCCGCTACAACCAAGCCTGGTTGCGCGACAAGGGCTTTTCCGACGGCATCTCCGAATACTTCCTCCAGACGCCCAGCAATGGCGGCGACGACTACGATGAAAACACGTTTACCGGCAAGTACGTCGCCGTGCTGAATAACGGCACGCCGTATCCGCATCGCGGCCAGCCGCTCTACGGCTACAACTTCGGTATGAACAACTCGATGACGCATATCGACACAACTGCCGGGTGGGAGTATTGGACGGGCTACAGCAGCTACAACGGCATCAAGGCGGCCAAGGGCTGGATGCACTTCTTCTCGCACTGCCTGACCGCTGAACTGACCAACTTCGACGCCAACATCGCCACGCTGTTGAGCGAGACCGACGCCGGCACGATCACTCATGTCTCACTCACGCGGGCGTATACCGGAGATCTCTGATGGCCGACCTCACTTGGACGACACTGACGCCCGCGCAACTGGCCGCCATGACGGCCGACGAACTGGCGGCCATGGGGATCGAGGCGGCGACGGCGAGCAGTGTGGTAGACGCTTCACTGCGAACGGCAATAACGGGGGACTGGGCATTTATCGACACCATCGAAACCGTGATCCTCGACGACGTATCGGCGAGCGTCACCGTATCGGCGGCGAAAGGCCACAAGGAAGACATCTCGTTCAAGGAGGCCATGCTCGGGGGCTCACTGGGGCTGGAAGGCGACAGCGTGGCGTGGGTGCTGTGGGACGCCACGCTCAGCAGCGTGACCCCGGAACGCGGCGACACGATTACCGACAGCGGCGCACAAGTCTGGACGATCGTCAGCATCAGCCAGGTGACGATCGCGGGGACGGTCGTCAAGTACCGCTGTCTGTGCAACAAGCAGAGGTGAAAACATGCACAGGGCAGCAACATCAACCCAGACGGCGGAAGAGTTTGCGGCCGAGTTCAACGAACTGGCGGCGACGTTCGGGCAACAGGATTGGACGGAGGCACTCGAACAGTGTGCCCCGCTCTTATTGGAGGGCGTCGAGAAAAACTTCGATACGTCCAGCACCTCAAGCGGCGATGCGTGGCCAGCCCGGAAGGACCCTGGCCCGAAACACCCCCTGTTGATTTTGGAGGGCGACCTGAAGGTTGCCGCGACGTATGGCAACATCAATCGGGTTGTCGGGGGTGACACGCTGGAGGTCGGTGTAAGCAAAGAGACCATCCCCTACGCGGGTGTGCATCAGTTCGGTTCGCCTTCGCAGAACATCGCGCAGCGGGAGTATCTGGGGATTTCAGAAGACGTGGCTGATGCATGTACCGAAGTCATTGCGGGCTATGCCCTGGAGGCCCTGAAGTAAGATGGCGCTGGGTCTGTGGCACACCTACTATTGGTTCGACGAGACGACCGGCGGCGCGGTCACCGCCCCGACATTGGCCGTTGCTGATTTGGGCACCGGGCTCGGGGCCACGGCCACCATCAGCGGCGGCGACAGCGGCGCGACCAACACGATCTACACACAGGCGTTTGACGGCGCCTTGGGCACTGCCGCGTGGACAACATCAGGCAGCCGCGTTGGCAATGGGGCAGTCACGCTCAGCTTGGGCATCGGACACTACCTGGCGGTCTGCAAATCAGTTCAAGGCGACACCGCGAACTTTTCCACCACGGTCTACTTTGTAGTGACCAGCACAACCACCGCAATTCTCTATCAGATTCTCCTGGCGGTACGCAGCCGGATTCAAGCACTGCTCTTGGACGGCATCGCTAACGCTTCGGTGGTCGTCAAGAAGTTGCCGATGGAACGCACCTTTGCCGCACAGGGCGGGATCGCTTTGCCTTGCGTCTTGATAACGCCGCAAACAGAACGAATGCCACCCCTGGCTGGCACCAACATCAAGGACGACATCACCTACGGCGTGCTCGTAACGCTGATCGCTTCCGACAATCAGGAAAAGACCCTCGCATTGAACCTGGACCGGTTGACGCTCTGGCGGGAGCGCATCGCAAAGGCGTTCCGCAACCAGCGGCTGCCGGGTGTCGATAGCGTCATCACGGCATCCGCGGAGCCGGCCGATACCGTCATTCCCGCTGCGTGGGCAAAGAACCTCTTGGCGTCCGCTATTCTCTTGCGATTCACAAGCCGCGAGGCCCGCGGCCTAACATAAGGAGACAGCCACCTATGGCAGCCACTGGCAACCCTGGCCATCAAACCACGATCTCTATCGGCGGCACGTCATACGCCTTTGATAGTTGCACGTTGGGAAAGCATGGCCAAATCCTCGAGCGCCGCGGGATTCGCGGCACCCGTTCCCACAACATCACCGATACCCGGCTGGGGCCCTACCGCGTCAGCGGCACGGTCAGCCTGGAGCCGTCGCCCGCCGAACTCCTCTCGCTCATGACCCTGGCGATCGGCACGGGCGGCAATGTCGCCGAGACAATGACGTCGTTCAACGCGATCGTCAATCGAACGACGACCGTGAAGACGTACACCAATTGCCGCGTCAATCGCGCTACACTCCGCGGGCGACAAGGTGAGATCCTCTCGCTGGCATTGGACCTGGTGGGCGAAACCGAGACCACCGGCAGCGCGCCGGCGGCGCCCGCGTCGGCCGCCCCGTACATCTTTTCGGATGTCGTTCTGACGCTCCAGTCATCGGCCCGCGCGGTGCAGGAATTCGAGCTAGTCATCGACAACGCCCTGATTGTCGATCGTTTCCAGAACACCCTCACCGTGACGGACATCCCCACCGGCGATCGGATCGTGACGCTCAGAAGCGTCCACGATTACGATAGCGACAACTCCGCCCTCTACGACCAGGCTATCGCAGGGGCGACCGGCACGCTTGTCGCCAACGACGGAACGACGGGGCGGACGTTCACCTTTGGCGTGCTTCAAGTCCCGGCAGAGACGCCGCCCATCGAAGGTAAGGGCCTGATACTGTTGACCCTCGACATGGTCGCCCGCAAGAGCGGCAACATTGCGGAGATTGCAGTAACATGAGACTCGATTACCTCCCTGATGATGGCTACACCGAGGACGCCTACATTGCCGCGGTGCCAGGCATCCATGGCGCGTTCCGTTTCAAGTACCGGCCGATGTTGATTGAGGAGCAATCGGCCTTGAGCTTCGCTGGCCGGGAAATGAAGCCGGCCGCCTACGATCAGAAGTGCGGCAAGGAAATGGCCGCAAAACTGGTCGAGTGGTCGCTTTGCGATAAGCGGGGCGAGCCTGTGCCGGTATCGGTCCGCGCCGTGCTGATGCTCAAGCCGCGGCTGTTCAACCGGCTCTTCGCGATCGTCCTGGGCAATGACGCCAGCGACCCCGATCCGTATGCCGCGCACGATGGCGAACTGACTGCGACCGAAGAGCAATACGAGTCGGCCTTGAGTGGCCGGACGGTTGGCGAAGTGAGGCAAGAGCGAGACGAAAAAAACTCCGTGCCGGGGTGAGTCTGATTTTGACTCACCCCGCCACGGCCTACCGCAGTTGCGAGGACTGCCAGCGATGGATTTATGACGTGCAAAGCGGGCAAATCAAGCGGAACAAGCTCACGGGCGAGCCGATCCCCCGGCCGCCCGGAACGAAGATGCCATGCGTCCATTGCCCGCGTTGCGAGGGTGAAGCGGAGAAGACGCCGGAGGTGGGCAAGCGCCGCTCGTGGTCGGCACGTAATTGGCGAACGTGGGAACTCTACTGGCGGCAGCAAGGCACAGGCAGCCGGGTGGGGGATGCAATTGTGAGACGGAATTTTGGAATCATCGCCGAGGCGTTGGCCCAGTACGATCGGGCCTGCCGGCGGGCAGGGGTGAAGGGGCTTTGACCGATGGTAGCAAGTGCCGGCGACAGTTCACGGGACGTTGTGATTCGGCTGCGGGTGCAGGCCGACCAAGCGGCGAACGCGCGGGCCTTTCGGACGCTGGCTGACGAGGTCAAGAACCTTCAGGGCGCGGCTGACCAGGCGGCCAAGGCAGCGGCGGCCGGGGCCAACGGCCAGGCTAAGGCGGCCCGAGAGCGACAGGATATCGAGCGGGGCGCTATCGAAGTGATGCGTCAACGCGAGCGCCAAGAGATCGCCGCGGGGCGAGCGGCTCAAGTTGCGTATCGAGAGACGGCCCGCGAGGCTCAGCAGGCTGGCCGTGAACGGGAGAAAGCCGCGCGGGACGCGGCACGGGGGTCGGTAGCGGCCGCACGCGAGCAGGAACGGGCAGCCGTTTCGGCCGGCCGAGCGCAGGAGCGGGCCGCACAACAGGCGGCACGCGCCCAGGACCAACTCATTGCCCGCCACTCGCGGGCTGCCCGGCAAATGGAAGTCGCCAACCGCCGCATGGAGCGGTCGTTCCTGACCGTCACCCACGGGGCCTTGGGGCTCGCCCGCGGGGTGGCGATAGCCGGACTTGCGGGCGAAGAAAACACGGAAAAGCTGCTCAAGGGACTGATGGCCGTAGAAGGTGTCTACGGTATAGTCTCCAGCGGGATGGCGATTTCTCGGGGAACCCGTGGGCTCACGCGCGCATTCGCCGCGCGGAGGGCCGCTGCTGGCGGCATGGGTGCCGCCGGGGCCGGGGCAGTGGGTGCCGCCGGGGCCGGGGCAGTGGGTGCCGCCGGCGTTCTGCCGCTCCTTGCAGGGGCAGCCGCGTTGACTGCCGCATTCGTGGGCACGGCCGCGGTAATCAACGGGGATTTTCGCACCTCGCTGGTTGATGTCAGCCGGGGGCTCAGGCAGTGGCTCCAGGAATGGTGGTCGGGAAATGACGCCGCGAAGAAGCGAGCACAGAGAAATGTCGGGCGCCAAGACCGCTGGGAAATGGAGGGTCGTTGGGCGGCCACGAATGAGGCCGTCCGTCGTGCAGAACTGGAAGATCGCTACGAACAAGCCCGGCTTGGCGGCTCCATCGTGCCCGGCTACTCCGATGTCAACCGCATCCGCGCAGGCACGGCACCCGAGAGCGGTGCAATTGGCCTCTCCCAAAACCTTGCAACCTGGAGAGTGGCCGAAGAGGAGCGCCGCACGTCGGCAATTCGCAGACAGGAACTCGGCAGACAAGCGGCGACAACCGCGACGGGACCGGGGTATTACCAACAGGTGATTACTGCTGATGAAAACCAGCTTGCCGCGCTGACCAAAATCCGCGACCTGGAAAAGGAACGGCTGTCGATCAACCAGAGCATTCTCCGCGACAAGATCAACCAGACACAGCAGGCATCGGCCGCGGCGGCGGCGGAGCGCGATGTCTTGCGGCAGTCCCGGATGTCAGCGATGGAGCGCTTCGGCCAAATGACGCCGGCCGAACAGCGGCAACTCATTCGCATCAAGGAAAAGGCCGATCGGGGTGGCGCGACTGGCGAAAACCTCACCCGCCAAGAGCGGATGCAACTACGGGGCCTGGGCCTGAAATCAACGACCGAGATTGCCGAGCGCGGCGATGTAGCGGCAGCGCGGAAGGGCGGATTCGAGGCGCATTTTGGCCAGATGGAACAGGTCACGGCCATGAAACTCGACGTGGCCGTTCAAGCCCAGAACCAATTGACGGTGAAGTTGGAATCGGATGCTCGCAAGATGGCCGAGCAGATGGTCCCGGTCCTCCAGGAGTTCAGCCGCAAGATTGGCGAAGCCGTGGCCGCCAAGATTCGGGACGAAGCCGAGTTCCAAACCTTCATGAAGGCGATGGAACGCAGCCAGAACAACGCAGCCGGGGCGGAGAAATGACCTACCGCAAAGGCGGCTTGGCCTTCGCCGAACGGGCCGGAAAAATCAGAATCAACAACCAACCGAGGCAGCTAAACAGGAACCCCAGAATTGCCCCATCGAGCGCGCGACCTTTCTTCTGCCCCAAAATGAAACCGACGCCTGTTTGGATGATGAGCAGGCTCACAACCAAAAGTAGAAATCGTGGTTCGTTCATCGCTATCCCCTTTGCAATGTGTGGAAGTGGAGGATCGGACTAATGCAATACCGGTCGTTGTCGTGGCGGAGGCGGTGGGGGCGGGCCGACGGGTATTCGACACACCGGCGGCGGTGTCACCACTCGCGGCGGTCCAATCTCGTGGGTGCAGTACCGACAGATGGTGGCTCCGACAGGCGCCCGCATTTGGCAATACTGGCAGAGGGGCCGGGCATCTCGAAACAGGAACAAGATCACCAACCAGCCGATCGGGCCAAGAAGAAAGCCGACCATCGCCCCTTCGTACCCACGGCCGCGTGCCTTCCCGCAAGTGAAACCAACCGCGGGATTGACGACTGTGGAAAAAAAGAGCCCAAGAACGAAACACATACCATCACTCACGATCATCCCCTTTGCGAAAGTAAGACTTCACTCCGAAAAACCTTCGCTTCATGCGACACCCCCTAGCTTAACCAGAATCGCCAATGTACGTCAAGTGGGGTTCCTACCAACACGCTGACAACGAGTGCCAGGTGGCAATCTCGCGGGAGACCGTCAACTCGGCACACGGCCAGCCGTACGCCATCAAGGAGCGGTGGGACATCCAGGGGATGCTCTTCGCGGCCGACGTGGCAAGCCTGACCACGGCCATTGCAGCCCTGGAGGCGGCCTACTCGGGGGCCAACTCCCTGAACAAAGACCTGGGGCTCTACGTCTCGGGGGGGACCACCTTGACCGCCCACTACATCACCTCCGCCAACACGATCAACGGGACGCACGTCGTTCGCGCCCCCAACTTCCCAGAGGGGGCTGGGGCGGAGTACACCACCTACCGGACCTACAGCATCAGCGTCGAGGCCGAGTATTTGACCAACGACGCGGACCTGATTGGCTGGGCGGAGACGCTCACCTACCGCGGCACGGCCGGGTTGATCTGGGGCTACCTGGAGCCGATCACTGGCAGCCCGCAACAACAGACGTTCCAAGAGCAATCGACGCAATGGCTGGTCCAACAGGGCTACGCGATCGGCAACAATTACTATCCGACGATCCCGTCGCCGGTCCTCGCCGCTTCGGAGCATTTTGACCAGCGCGAAGTAACGATGGAACTCCCCGACCTCACGACCAAGGAACGCCGCGTCCGCTGGTCCTACACGATGCAGGTCGCGGCCAATCAATATCGGAACTACTCACCCACGGCCATGCCGTGACGGAGGACAGATAGATGGCTACTGTGGTTTGGAAGGGCGACAGCAAGGCAATCGCCCAAGTCGTCACGGTCGTGGTCGGAGGCACCTGGGCAACCGGCGACACGGCCACGATCACGCTGAACGGCAAGGGCGTCACCTTCACCTGCGCCGCGACTCAGACGATCGCGGCCATGGTCGCGGGGCTGGTTGCCGCGTGGAACGCTTCTACCGAGCCCGAGCATTCTGAAATCACAGCCACCGACGCAAGCCCGAATGTCGTGCTCACGGCCGACACGGCGGGCATGCCCTTCTGTGGCGCAGTCACCGCATCGGAGGTGAGCGCGGCGGGCACCATCAGCCCATCCACGACTACCGCCTCGTCCGGCCCCTATGACTTGAATGTCGCGGCCAATTGGGACACCGGCGCGTTGCCGGCCAACACGAACGATGTCGTTTTCGAGAACACGGCCGCGCCCTGCAAGTACAGCCTCAGTTCACTGCCGGCAATCGTCCTGAGCAGCCTTTCCTACAAGGCCAGCGATGCAGCGGACCTCGGGCTGCCGCGGGTCCACAGCATCAGTGGCGTGGGCGACTACGTCGAAACCCGCGCGACGTACCTGGCCATCGCCGCGAACACGACCACCATCGGCGAGGGCAGCGGCAGCGCTACGCGACGGTGCAAGGTCAACTACGGCAACACCGTCTCGGCGGTCACGGTCTTTGCGACCGGGGCAAAAATCGAAACCGGGATTCCCGCTGTGCTCTTACAAAACCTCGCGGCCAACAGTACATTGACCGTCCACAAGGGCTCCGTCGGGGTGGCGTTGTTTTCGGGCGAGTTGGCCACGATCACAACATCCAAAGTCGGTTATGAGACCGCCATCTTGAGCGACTCGGAAGTCGTGTACGGGCCCGGCGCCAGCATGACCACGATCACCCAGGACGGCGGGACAATCACCGTCCTGCCAAATGTGGCCGCCAGCACGATCACGACCATCAACCAGAACAACGGCACCTTTACGATTCAGGGCTCGGTCGCCGTGACAACCTGGACGTGTCTGGGCGGCACGATCTACGATCAGTCCAGCGGCACGATCGGAACGTTGAACCTCTACGGCACCTATGACCATCGCAAGAGCATGGTTGCCAAGACGATCACGACGTTGAATATGTACAAGGGCGCCAAGTTCTATGACCCGGCGGGCGTGGTGACGGTGACGAGCGGCTTTAAGCTAGCCCTGGGCGTCAAGTGGAGCGATGTCTTTATCGACAGTCCGCCCAATAAGACCTGGACAATGACCTAATGCCGAATCCTCCGCAAGGCAGAGCGACGTTTCCGGGGATCAACCAGATTGTCTCCGCGTCCATGTCCTTTGTTCACGGCATTTCTCCGTCCGTGGCCACGCTGGTTATCGCGCCCATCGCCAGCTTTCCCGCCATCGGCGGCGAACTGCGATTCACGTATGATAACGTGACGGTCAAGTTCCCCGACTGCAAGGTTGACCAGCACTCGTTCCGCCGAAACGGCGAGGGCCTTATCTGGCAACTCTCGGTATGGGACCGCCGCTGGAAATGGCGATGGGGTCAAATCTCGGGCCACTACAACCTGCACAATGCCGACGGCACGATCAAGAAGGGCACGGACAAAAAGCCACAAGAGTTGGCCAAGCTGTGTCTTGATGCTATCAAGGAACAGGACTACGACGTAAGCGCCCTGCCTGAGTGGCCGGAAGAGAGCACCTATCCCGAGACGCATTGGGAGTACAACGTCCCGATGGAATGCTTGGCGCAACTCTGCGATGCGCTGGGCTGCCGGGTCGTCTTGCAACTCGACAACACGATCAAGATTTGCAAGACCGGTGAAGGGGCATCCCTGCCCGTTACGGCCAATGATGTCGTGCTGGAAAACTCGTTGACGATCGACCCGCCGGAAAAGCCGAAGCGGATAGCGATTGTGACGGCACCAAGCCTGTGGCAGGTGGACCTCAAGCTAGAGGCCGTCGGCATGGAGCAGGACAGCACGATCAAGCGGATTGACGACCTGAGTTGGAAGCCGAGCGCGTGGCATGACGTCGATGTCCCCTGGTGCAACCAAATTGCATCGAATTACGCGGGTGATTCTGACGAAGAGGCAACCCTTGAACGTGCCGAGGCGCTGCGGGAGATTGCGAAGAAGTGCTTGTTCAAGTGGTATCGCATCGCCCTCCCGTTTTTGGTCGAAGACCATCTTGAAGCGATTACGAGCTATGAGCAATTCTTGCCTGTCCAAGACAATCAGGTCGATACGCTTCAGCAGCTCATAACCGATCCGACCAGCGGCGACTCACACACGATCGTCAAGCCGAAGCCGGCCATTGTGTACGGCGTGTGGTATGACGGGTTAGACGGAACGCTCAAGAACGTCGTGGCGAAGATCAAGCCGGTGGTCCTTGACCTGCCTGAGTTGAATGCGTCGATCGTCCGCCGGCCCTTCACGATCGACGTGGACCGCGGGATCGTCGTCTTTGACGAACCGGTCTACAAGAACGCCCTCGATACGGCGCCCACCGTCGAGCCCGATGAAATGCAGTACGCAGCGGCCGAATTGCGGCTCCGCTGTGCGATAAGCCTTCGCTGGAAAGAGCCGCAGAGCACAGGCGAAGAGGACTTCGACTTGGGCCGGCTGGCGTACCGCCGCTACGTCAAAGGTCGGGCAACGAAGGTGGAAGGGCAGCAACCGCCCGAGACGCCCACCCGGTACGTCATGCACGATGAGTTGTCCTTCACGCGAGTGCCCATCTATCAAGCGAGTACCAACGAGTTTGACGCATTCGTCCAAAGCGGCTGGCTGACGAACCGGGAAGACCTTGACAAAGCGTGCGACCACTACCTCGACGGACTGGAAGCCGAGTATGAGCGTCCGTTGCCGCAAACTGTCAAGTATGGTGGGCTGAAGTACATCGAGCTGGACGGGGCCATATCGCAGATTGTTTTGGTTGTCGGCAAGCGCGGAGCTACAACGATCGTCACCCGGAACACAGAGCACATACACTGGACGTTGCCCTACCAGCAGCGGCGGACTGCCGAGATTGGCCGGCAAGTCCTCAGGCAGCAAATGAAGTTCATGGGCGAGAATCTCGGCAAGGCGATTGACGCCGTAACAAGTTGGTGGAAAAAGCTATGACGTCCGGATACGCGCCGGTCAACGATCAGACGCGGATTGCCTTTACCAGCGCGGCGGCCGTGCCCGCGTGCGGCGTGGTGGAGGCCGTCGGGGCCGATTCCTTCGCTGGGCAATTGCGGCTGAAAGTGGCCGTCAATCAATCCATGGGCGAGGGGCCGCTCTTCATCAACGGGCCGAACTCAGTGGCAGCTGGGGGACATGGCGTTTGTTCGATGGCGACCTCGGTGCCCCAATGGGCGCTTTGGGATGAACAACAAACCGCAGGCCCATCGTGCGGCGTGCAAATGGGGCCGGCCAAGAACTCGTTTATCCTCTCCAAAGGCTTGCCGGGTTACATCGCGCTGGGGCACACGATCGGCAATCGCACGCTCGTCGTGCGCAAACTGACGGCCATGTTGGGGAAGCTCGACACGGCATTGTCGGTCGGCGGCTCGGCGACGGTCTCGATTTGGCAATTCGTCGACAGCGCCGCCGGCAGCGACACCGGGCAGAACATGACGGCGTGGGATCACTTCTTGAACAGCGGCAGTCTTCTGGCAGGGACGAAGGTGAAAGTTGAATGGATTGCCGGCCGCTGGTTCGTCACCGCCGCGAGGTGCTGACAAGGATTTCCCATGTCTGCTCGCTGGCGATTCCTGCCCTGTCCCGATTGCTGCGACTGCTCGTATTTCACGGACGAGTTCAATCGCGCCGATTCCACGGACCTCGGCAGCGATTGGGACGAGCGGGCCGGCGTGTGGAGGATCCTGAATCAGATGCTACGGGCCGATTCAGCCAACGGGCTGATCGTTTGCCAACAGCAGCACCCCAGCGGCTCCCTGTCGTATCACGTCTTTGCCAGATTCCGCTTTAGAAATGATGGCGACGAGGCGCGGGTAGTCGTCGATTACGTGGATGACAATAACTACGTTTTTGCGCAGATCAAGCAAGGCAGCGCGGCGGATGGTCTGAGCCTCTGGAAGCGGACTAATGGCACGAACGCGGAAGTCGGGACGCGCCTCGGCAATTACGTGTTCCCGGTCGACTTCGAGTTTGAGTGCCATCTGTGTGTCCATGATGGTGAGATCACGGCGAGCGTGGGATACCGCAGTGTATCGGCGGCTCACACCGCTAGCTCAAACTTGACCGGACTTGGCACGGGGGCCATCGGCCCGGACGGCTGCGACTTTACGAAATTTGATTTACAGTACGATCGCAGCGACGAGAGCGATTGTCTGCCGTGCGATCCGACGTTTTGTCCACATTTTGACCTCACGCCGCTGGAAGTGCAGATCACTTTTCAGGGAGTTTCCGGCGCGTCTTGCTGCAATGACTTCAGCAGTGCTTTTATCGCGAGTTATGTCCCCGAACCGGGCTGGGACTTCTGCAACTGGAAATACGCCGGGATTCCCTGCGACCAATATGGCGGCTTCATCAACGTTACGTTTGGCACCGATGTCTATGGGGATACACGTTGGCAAGTGACTTGCACTTGGCGCAATGGCTTCGCCATAAACTTCGTTCGCTGGCGCAGCAACCCTGTGGTCGTGCCGGCAAGCTGCGCGAGCCTCGGTCCGCAGACGTGTTTTCTTTATGACCAATTTGGGACACTGCCATGCACGTTCGCGGGGGACTGCGTGGTGTCGATTCCCGCGGGAGCCTGCTGATGACCGATTGTCCACTGGAGGCTATCGGCGACGCATACTGGTGTCCAATCTGCGACCCCGACAAGCGCCGGCTATTGCCAGTCAAGGCCTATCGCAACTGCCGCGCGGCTGTACCTTTTCCCCCGCCTCCCGCCATCACCGACGCCACACGCCACGCGCTCTTGGCCGACTTGATCGCGGCCCTCTACGACACGACCCACCTACCCCGCGGCGCGATCGACCGGCGGGCCGGGCTCTGTAGCGAGTGCCCCGAGTGCGGCGTGTGCGACAAAGGCCTGCACTGCCGCCGCGCCGTCGGCTGCCAGGGGTGGCGGCAATGGCTGGAGCAACTGGTTGGCCTCGGTCCGGCCTGCGACCGCTGGTCTACCTGAGCGGTTGCAACCGGGGAAAACAGCCCGACACCCCCCTCCCAACGGGGTATTTTGGGGGAAATTCTCGAATCGGGGCCAACCTCCTGTTGACTTATGCTCGACACATGCAATAATGATAGTAGATCGAGGAGACAAGACCATGAGTACAGCGAACAAAAAAGCCAGAAACAACCACCAGCCGACCGGCCAGTGGATCCGCACCGACAAGCGGCTGGCGATCTACCTCCGCGACCGATTCACCTGCCTCCTCTGCCTGCGGGACCTGCACGGGGCCGACCCGACCGACATCACGCTGGACCACGTGATCCCGCAGTCCGATGGCGGCCCCAACACAGAGGACAATCTGTACACCTGCTGTCGGCACTGCAATTGTGCCCGCCAGGACAAGCCGCTCGCCCGCGTGGCCGGCCGCGAGACGCGGGCCCACGTCCGCCGCAACACGCGGCGGTCGCTCAAGCCGTACCGCCGCCTGGCGAAGGCGATCCTGGCTGGTGAGATCGAGTACGACCGCGACCTGATCGACTGATCCGCGGTGGCCCCGGTGCGACATCCGGGGCGGTAAGCGGCCCACCCAGGGCCGCACAGGCGAGCGAGTGACTCGCCAACTCGCCGACTGAGTGAGTCGGAGGCTAGGGAGTAGTGAGATGAGTAAAGCGAAAAAACAGTGCGTGTATCAAGATGGCTGGCAGGAATGGGGCCGCGATGCGGGTGTCGGCGACGGCATGTCCGCTCCCTCGCGGCTGCTGGTGTCGCTCCACGAGACGGAGCAGGCAGCCGAGGAGGACTTGGCTGCTGTGGTTGCGGCCAGCCGGGCACATACGAGCGCATTGGTGCCCGGCGGCAATAGTCGCCTGCCAATGTTGCGATCAGCGGAGTACGATCCGCTGGATTTTGTGCCGCGCCAAAACCGCGATGAATACGTGGGCCAGCGGTATGCCGCTCTCTGTGGCACGCTGGCCGACGAGGCCGTTGCCCGGCGCGCAAGACTAGTGGCGGGGAATGCCTGAGTGACTCGCCTACTCGCCGACTGAGTGAGTCGGAGGCTGAGGGAGTGATGAGATGATTACGAGCCATCCAGTCGGGACGCAGTATTTTCCGAGTCGCGCCGCCGCACGCGCGAATTGTCAGTCAAATCAGCGAGTCGTGCGGCTCGGCTGTTTCGTCTGGGGGTCCTTCGGCTGCTATGGCCGGCTGACCGAGAGCGGCCAGCCGGTTGGCGCCCTGGCGGGCGGTCAGCCGCCGCAACTGATTATTTGGGCGCTGATGCCGAAATCGGAGTGATACTCCCTGGTTGCCGCCGCGCGGAGCCTGCTGCGGTAGACGACGCCGGCGGCGACCAGCCTATTTATCTGCCGGCCTAGCCGGCCAGGAGCGAGCAATGACAATCGACGACCATAGGCGGCAGATCGAGCGAATATCCACGAGACTGACGAGACTGACACCGCTCTCGGCATTACAGTTGGCGTGCGATCTGGCCGAGGCCCGGACTCACCGCGACCTAGAGCGCATCGAGGACCAATTGGATGGCAGTGAGGCTATCGCGGACGAGGAGCAAATGGAGACATGACATGACCTGGTGTGTCCAAAAGTACAACCGCGAGTATGTCCTGGACAGGTTGCGTGCCTACCCCGGTGAGCCACACGAGTTGATCGTCGTCGACGGCCGGCGCGAGGTCGCCCGCGTGCCCTATGGGATGATCCGCACCCTAGACAAGGCGGATGCACTCGCCCACCTGATCGCCGCCGCGCCGGATTTGCTGGAGGCGTGCAAGGCGATGTGGTTGTTCGCGGATTGTTGCGAGCATCCGGCTAGCCGGCAAGCGTTCCGGCTGGCCTCTGCCGCCAACCGCAAAGCGGAAGGAGGTGAGGCATGACCCGCACCGGCCGCCCGCACATCGCCCCCGACCCCGCCACGCTATCCGGCCGCGTGGCCGCCCGGATCCGCGCCCGCCGCCGCCGCCGCAAGCTCACCGTGCCGCAGGCCGCCGCGGCCGCGGGCATCGCCACGCGGACCTGGTACGCGCTCGAGTCTGGCTTCGTGCCACTCAAGCGGCTGCCGGCTATCGCCGAGGTGCTCGGCTGCCGCGTGGCTGACCTGATGCGCTGATCCGCCCCCCCGAGCGAACAGGGACATTAGGGACATGCGCCACACATGCGCGGGACATGCGCCACATATGCGCGGGATTAGGGTCATTAGGGTCATGGCCCAAAATGACACAAAACGACACAAAACGACGTGACTTCCGGGATTCTTCCGGCCGCCCCCCGGCGGCTGCGCAAAACTAACACGCGATATTAACTTTGCGCAAAATGGCCAAAACCCTCAAAACTGATGTTGACTTGGTTTTCAGAAAACGGTATTTTGACTCACGCTGTCCCTGCAGTCTAACCCATTATGCTACAGGGGCGCGTTCCCGAATGGACGCCGATGGCGCGCACATAGTTGCGGCGTGCCCCGCTTTTACACGGCCCGCCATCGCGGCGGTAACTGCTCGCGTAGCTCAACTGGTGGAGAGCCCCCGTATCAGGCGGAAATTGGCCTACCGCGCTGGCTGGGAGACGAAGGTTCAAGCCCTTCCGCGAGATTCTTACAACACACGGCCTGCCATAGCCGCGGCCCCCTCGCTAAAGTCGAGTCAGCGGCAGCAACGGGCCACCTTACTCGGACCGCGCGCGGCGGACCTTAAAAAAGGGCGCCGCGGCCTTGTCGCCGCGTTGCGGTCGGACCCACGGGGCGCTGCTGCCGGACGGGGGTCGGCCCTAGTTCGCGCGCGAGAACCGGCAGCCGCCCCACCATCTATCGGGCCGCATGCGGCGGACGTCGTCCTCGGAGGGCGGTGCCCGGGCTTTGTCGCCGCATTGCGGTCCGACCAGCAAAAGGACATCGGACATGGCAAGAGGTATGCGGCGCGAGAAAGAACCACAGGCGGCTTTTTTGGGCGTAGGCCGAACGCCTTGCTGCTCGCACTATAACTGCGAGCAACGCGGAACGCTGTTCACGATTCGCGGAGTAACGTCAGAGGGGTTGATCCGATGCAACGAATGGTGCAACGATCACGCCCCATACGGCGCGGCACCGATTCCAAAACGAAGGGATGTCTGATGCATAAGAAACTCCTGTCGGCCGAACTGCCGGGTGTTGCCTTTGGCGAGGCGTCGGATAAATGGCAAGAGGCGCTCGAAATGGTCGTGCGTGATTGCTTTGCGCGGCCAGGGGACAGCAGAGCGAGGCAAGCCATCCTCACAATATCGTTCTGGCCGCTGGTGCAACGGGGCGCGGACTCGCTCGACGCCAACGTGGATTTCCGCGTCGCCCTCAAGCTGCCGGCGCGCAGGACCAGGCAGCGGCATGTGGTCGTAACAAGACAGGGTGAGGTCGTGGTCGGCGAGGAGGCGGCAGATAACACACCATGACCGCGTACACGATAACCTGTCCGAAATGCGGTCACGTCGGCACTGACGAGACATTCGACCTCAGTCTTTGCGATGAAATCGAATGTCCGGTGTGCGGCTATTGCACCTTGTTGGGCCACGAGGATGAGGATGAAGGCGGATGAATAGCGAAGACCACGGATGCCCCGGCAAGGAGTGCCGGGCGGACGGAGCCGCGTCGTCGGGCGGAGCCGGGCGACGCGATGCACGTGAGGTGGAGTAAGCCGGTAGCTCACCGGGCCCATAACCCGGCGATCCAGGTTCAAATCCTGGCCTCACGACTGTAGCAAAACGGGGCCGGCTGAGTGATGGCCGGCCCCTTAACCCCAATCCTGTTAGGAGGATCAGAGTCATGAGGAGTATAGCTATTTCGCCCGGTACTGTCTACACCATCCCGCCAGGCACGTGCGTTGGGGCATCGGGATACGGCGCGCCAGTGGGCCAATCCAATCGTCTCCACGGCCCCATCCCGCCGGGTAGATATCGGTCCTACGGCGGCGCGTTTCACACGCCCGCCGGCCAAGTGTGCCTGGTGCCCGAGTGGCTGCCGGGCGGACAACCAACTACGCCGCACTGGTGGGTCCGCGAATCCGCCGTGCGGGAATATCAGGAGGACGACGAAATGTGCGTGGGTCAAGAGCGGTCTGAGGCAGTCCCCGATGGCGTGTGTTTTTGGACGCCGCAACGCGGCTACTGGCTCGGCACATTCCAGGATGGCTCCGGTGAATCCGGGCGCATCGCCTGTGTCGTTGTGGCCGAGTCGTTTTGCGACGGCGAGCTGCCGGCCGATGGCGTGGTCAAGGCCGTGCGGCTGGTGGAGGTGGTTGAATGAACGAGACACCGCTCGATTGCGCTCTACGCGCGATTGCCAATGCCGTGCCTGACACGGCCGACAATTCGCAGCGGATAGTAGCGGCGAAGTGCGGGGCGCTGATGGTCGGCTACGATGCTGCCTTTGGCAGAATCGACTACACGCCGCTATCGGCAGAGCAATTCGTCGAGACGCCGCTGATCAACCCGGACACGAATCAGCGGAGCCGGACGTTTACGGTTGCCGGCCGGCTGGACGTGACCTGTCTCTATCACGGCCGGACGGTGCTGATCGACCACAAGACCACCTCATCGGCTATCAACGAGCCCGACCATCCGTTCTGGCGACAACTCGCCATCGAGGGGCAGGTCAGTCATTACATGCTGCTGGAGTGGCTCAGCGGCCGGAAGGTAGACGAAGCGGTGTGGGACGTGGTCCGCAAGCCGATGATCTCACCGCGGAAGATCAGCAAAGCCGAACGCGCCCACGCCGTTGCCAATCGGACCTGGTTCGGGCAAGCACTATCCGGCGAGACGCTCGACGCCCTCCAGACGTGCGAATCAGAGACGTTGGAAATGTACTCGGCACGGCTGGCTCACGATTGCGCGAAGGAGCGGCCCCAGTGGTACTTCCAGCGGCGCACGGTGCCGCGGTTGGATAGCGAGATTATTGAGTACGCACGGGAGTTGTGGGAGCACGGGCAGGAAATCTTGCACGTCCGCAATACCAACCGACACGTGCGCAACAGCGGGGCCTGCATGCTGTACGGCTCGCCCTGCAAGTTTCTCGGCATCTGTTCGGGTTACGATACGCCCGACTCCGACAACTGGCAGGTCAAGGCCCAAGTCCATAACGAGTTGCCAGAGTTGAACTGCGACGGTCGGTCGGTGCTGACCAACAGCCGCATCCGCTGTTTTCAGACGTGCCGTCGCAAGCACTATTACGAGTACGAATTGGGCATTTCGCGGATCGACGAAGAGGAGCGCGAGGCCCTGTTTTTCGGTACGATTTGGCACCACGCCTTGGCGGCGTGGTGGGAGCATTACCTTAATACGAGGAGCCATGACAATGGCAACTGCGACCAGGGTTCCCCCGCCGAGCGTGCGGGGAAATACGGCAGTCACTCCGAAGCGGTTATCGCTGAGTGATACCGTCAAGGGCGGGAAGCAACTTCCCTCCCGAGTGGTCATTCATGGGCAGGGAGGCATCGGCAAAACGTCGATGGCCGCCCACGCCCCGCAACCGTTCTTCCTGCTTTCGCCGGGCGAGACCGGCTTGCACACGCTGATTGATGCGGGCCTGTTGCCCGAAGTGCCGAACGTGGAAATCGACACGTGGGAGAACCAACTGGCGATGGTGGAGGAACTGACTACCAGCGAGCATCAATACCGCTCGCTGGTAGTCGACACGATTGACGGGATAGAAAAGCTCGCTCAGTCCTATGTGTGTGCTGCCGACTTCGGCGGCGACTGGGGCGAGAAGGGCTTTAGCGGCTTTCAGCGGGGCTACAAAATGACCGCCTCGGGGCCGTGGCGGGGCTTGCTCGCTGCGCTGGACAAGCTCCGCGAAGTGAAGCGAATGGGGATTATCCTCTTGGCCCATACCACCGTCGCTAATTTCCAGAATCCCACCGGCCCGGATTTCAACCGTTACACGCCGGACATGCACAAGGAGTCGTGGTCACTCACATACGCCTGGGCGGATATGGTCCTGTTCGCGGATCGTGAGATTGTAGTGTCCAAAGAGAAGACTGACCGCAAGGCGAAGGGGCACGGCGGCACAGCCCGAATCATCCAGACCGAATACGCAGCCGTAGCCGATGCCAAGAATCGACACAATCTCCCGCCCGAAATTGACATGGGCAACTCGGGCAAGGAAGCGTGGGACAATCTGGTCGCTGCCATCAAGCAGGGCCGCAACGGAAAGGTAGGTGAGAGCAATGGCTAAAGCACTCTACTATGAGCCCGGGCGCTACTGGGGCAAGGTGACGAACCAGCAACTCGGCGTGTCGGGGAGCGGCAACGCTCAGATCGTGATTACGTTCCGAGTGCTGGGGAAGGTGAATCCAGCCGACCCCGACGGCGACTTGCTGCCATGTCTGAATGAGTATGAGCGGTCAGTGTTCCGCACCATCACCGACAAGACCATCGAATGGGTCCAGCAAGACTTGGAGAAGCTGGGGTTCGACGGTGACAGCTTCGGGCAGATTGACTTGCAGCATTCGCATTGCTGCGATCTCCGCGGGACGGAATTGGCGTTCTCGTGTACACACGAGGCCGACAATCGAGCGGAGTATGCCGGGGTGTTGCGAGAGCGGTGGTCGATTGCCAGCGACAGCGGGGCACCGCAGGTGAAGCCGCTGGACAGCAAGGCTCTCCGGCAACTGGATGCGATGTTCGGCAAGTCGCTCAAGGCCATCAAGAAGAATGGCAAGAAGGCCGAGCCCGCCGAAGAACTGCCCCCACTGACGGCCGCCAACCTGGCGGCGGAAACGGCGGCGGCGATAGCCAAGGATGATGGGGTCCCCTTTTAGGACAGGCACGATGCCTCAGCACGGATTGCGACTGAACTCTGATGATTCGCCCCCCGGTGTTCCGCGCCATGCGGCGCGGCCGGGGGGCTGTTTTGTTGCGGAGACGATTATGGGAGAGTCCCTAACAACCACTGAAGCCAAGGAGTTGGCGAGACACGAGAAGGTGTTGGCGCGCGGGCTTGCCACATTTGTTGAGGTGGGGCGAGCCCTGTTGGCGATACGCGAAGACCGGCTCTATCGGCAGACGCACAGCAGCTTTGAGGCATACTGCCGGGAGCGGTGGGATATAGCTAAGCCTCACGCCCATCAGTTGTGCTGTGCCGCACAGACAATGGAACAACTGGTACCAATTGGTACCACTCTCCCCGCCAACGAGGCCCAGGTGCGTCCCCTGCTTGCGATCACCTTGGAACAGCGGGCGGGCGTTTGGCAAGAGGTACTGGAGCGGGCAGAGAAGAATGGGGAAGGTAAGCCGCACGTCACGGCAAAGCTGGTTGACAGTACCGTGCAATGGTGGCGGGAAGCCAACGAAGGATACAAGGAAATCGAGGGCGGCGATGGATTTGATTTCGGCATGGAATGTCAGAGGGTATTTGATTGGGGCCGAAAACAAATGAACCGATGGCCGGCCGATGCTCTACCGCAATTGGCTAAGGCGTTTCGGCAATTGGCAAAGGAGACAGAAGCGTGAGCACGGCAATTCCGCCGCGGCCAAGTCTACTAAACGGACTGAGGCAGGCAAATCTAACCTGGAATGTAGCGTTAGCTGAATTGATAGACAACGCCTTTGATGCTGGGGCAACAAGGGCTGAGATTTCCTTTGGGCCGGGCAAACAAGTCCAAGTGGGCGACGATGGCAACGGCTGTCCAAGCCCGCTCAGGATGCTAACGCTCGGGGATCACGTGCATCAATCGAGCACGAAACTTGGGCGGTATGGCGTCGGGCTAAAAACCGCGGCTTGTTGGTTGTGGGGAATTGTGGATATCGAAACCACCCACCATGAAATGACGCGAAAGTTGACGCTGGATTGGGGTAAGTTGGCGAAGCAAGACACTTGGGAAATCCCCGACATCTTAGAACACTCCGCCAACGGCCGCCGGGGAACCAAAATTCGACTCCACAACATAGCGCGCGGGATACCGAGCGACTACAACCGCTTGGTCGATGATTTGGCCTACCTTTTCACCCCAGGATTACTTCAGGGTAAGCAGATTCGTTTTTCTTTTCCCAGGAAGCCGCCGCGACTGGCTTATCCCTATGATGCTCCACCATGCGAAGACATCGTGGAGGAGTCATTTTCCGTAGGCGGGAAGGGCGTGAAACTCAGAGCCGGAATCGTCAAGGAAGGCATTGACAATACGCGGGCCGGATTCGCCTATTGTCACCATCATCGAATTATACTTCCAGGCACCTCGCTGGGCGCTGGCGACTACTCTATATCGCGTATTGTCGGCTATGTCTTGCTCGACGACTCATGGGTACTCTCTACGCACAAAGATGATATCAACGAACTCAAGGAGGAGTTGGGGCGGGAAGTCTTCGTCCGTTGCCGCGAAATGTTGGGAAAGGCGGAGCGGCAAGCAAGCACTATCGCGAGCCGAGCGTTTGACGAAACGCTAAGTGCTATGATGCGCAAAGCGCTCTTGAGCCTTGCGACGAAAAGAAAAGAAAAACGAAAGCCCCCTCAGAACGAGACTGGCACGATAGAGCCGACTGATAGCGGCAACGTGCGCAAGCGGGCGAGCAGAACGCAACCCGGCGACAAGCTTTTATCGGAAGACGCTATTGGCAAGCTGACGTTGGATTGGAAGGCATTCGATGACGAGACGCTCGGGGACGTGGATAGAGGGACGTATCGGATCTTCTTGAATCAACGTAATGAGTACCTGTGTCGTTTGCGGCGAGAGGAGAATAAGGCGGCCATCCTGTGTGCCGCAATTGGAATGTATGTCAGGGCCGCGCTCGAGTCCGACAAACCCCAATTATTCTTGCCTGGTCTTCGGTTCGATGGGACCGACCAACGCTTCAACGCTATGTGGGCCAAGGTGCTGGCACGGATCGAACCATGACCTATTGCATCCTCACCCTCACCGGCGACACCCTCTACTCCGGCCCGTCCGAACATGCGGCGGCCGTGGCGTGGGTGCCCGGCAGCGTGCAAGGCTCGGGGCCGACGCGGTTCGACGCCTGGCTGGCGGCGGAGGCGGGAGCATGATCCCAATTGGCGAACACACCGCGCTCGTCTGCGAGTATTGGTGGGAGGCCAACAAGAAGGACGGTACTCCGGTCTTGGTTCTCGTTGTCGAACTCGCCGACGACTTCGGCGTGCGGGAACGGATCGTTGGCCGGATCTGGTTTACTGAAAAATCGGCCAGTATGGCTCGGGCACAACTGAAGGCCCTCGGCTTCGACGTTGATCGGCATGGGCTGGATGAGTTTGACTCGGTCTATCGGCCGGGCCGTGAAGTGGTAGTTACGATCGTCGAGGACAACTATCAGGGGCGGACGGGGACCAAGATTGGCCGCTTCGGCAAGTCGAGCAAAGCCCCGCCTCCCGCGGGCACGGCACTGAGCCAGGCAACGGCGAGGCGGGGGAAAGTACAGGGAAAACGGCATAGGACGACAGAAAGCGAAGGGAGGCGCGGAGTGGGCGAAAGCAAAAGGAAGCCGTTGTCGCGGCAGAGGCGATTCGATGTCTTTAAGCGGGACCGCTTCGCCTGCCAGTATTGCGGGCGCACGCCCCCGGTCGTGGTCCTGGAGGTCGATCATATCATCCCGGTGTCCGGCGGCGGGACGAACGACCTCCTTAATCTCACCACCTCGTGTTTCGATTGCAACCGTGGCAAGGCGGCTACGCCGCTGGACCACAGGGCACCGACAGCCAAAGAGCAGTTGGAGCGGGTCAAGGAACGCCGGGCGCAAGTCAGAGCCTACAACGCGGTGATTCTGAAGGAACGGGAAGACGAAGACGCTGCCGTTCAATCGCTCGCAACGTATTGGGGACTGGAAACAGGATGGCCAGTGACGCGAGATCAATGCCGGTCTTTGCGGGCGTTTATCAAGAAAAGCACCAAAGCAGAAGTGCTTGAGTCTATCGACATAGCATTGCGTCGGAAAAGCCCGGAGTCCAACACTGAGGACACCACCTGGCGGTATTTCTGTGGCGTCTGCTGGAGAAAAATCAAGGGAGGGGAGCGATGAAAAAGGATTGTCTTCGACACCCAAAGGTATTCGACTTGGCTAGTCGGCTCGGCATATCGAGACCAGCCGCATTGGGATACTTGACTCTACTATGGGATTTCACTGAGGACAGCGCGCCGCAAGGGAACATTGGCAAGTGGTCAAACGGTGCGATTGCCAGAGCGTGCGACTGGTCTGGCAACTCAGACGAGTTTTTAGACGCCTTGATCGCTTCTGGATGGCTCGACCAGAGCGTTCCGAATCGGCTACTGATTCACGATTGGGAGGCACATTGCCAGGGGTGGGTGCGCAATAAACTCGCCAAAGTGGGCCTAGACTTCATCACTGACTCCCCTACTGACCCTATCACTGACTCCCCTACTGACCCTATCACTGACTCCCCTACTGACTCCCCTACTGACCGCGAGACGCACATAGCAAAACGGGCTTCTGGATACCCTACTTCGCGCGCGCCGACCAAGCCTAGCCATGCCTCAGGCCTAGCCGTACCAAGTCATGCCAATCCAGACCAAGGTATATGCGCCGCAAGCGGCGAAACAAAAAAACGCTTTCGGCCGCCAACCGTCGAAGAGGTCACGGCCTACTGCCAAGAGCGAGCCAACCAAATCGACCCGGCCCAATTCGTGGACCACTACCAGGCCAACGGCTGGATGCGCGGCAAGACGAAGTTGCGGGACTGGCAGGCGGCGGTGCGAACGTGGGAGCGGAGTCAACGACCGGCCGGCAACGGCAATGATCCCCGTGGCAACGAAGCTGCGGTCAAACAATACCTCAGAGAGGAAGGGCTGTTGGATGGATGCGGAAACCAAACGTAGGCTGGCCGTGGTCTTAGGGGTGCTCGGCGAGGTCTTCCAGGTGAAGATCACCCCGACGATCATCCGCGGATACGAGTGGGGTCTCGACGGGATCGCGGCCGAGGCCATCGAACAGGCCGCCGGAGCAGCGATGCGGCAGAACCGGGCCTTCATGCCGAAACCCGGTGAACTCCGCGACCTGGCGGGAGATCGGAAACTCACCCCCGAGGCCCGCGCCGGCATTGCCCTGGACGCTGCGTATCGGGCGGTGGC
>ERZ1292629.698-Hain-H43-01um-R1-698-length-37035-cov-7_pt1 | contig 37035 bp, 50 predicted proteins | sample MGYA00564399_ERZ1292629 | MGnify/ENA primary metagenome ERZ1292629 (study PRJEB36523, sample SAMEA6512636) | groundwater metagenome | collected 2019-01-08 | study: AquaDiva: Metagenomics assemblies of 32 groundwater samples
TCGGCAAGTTGCAGATAATCAATCCAATCATCCGGTATTTTGTCGCTCTCGAACATGGTATAGATAATCCGATAGGGTGTTTCGAGGCTGGTGATGGAATAAGGGTTGTGAAATAAAACAGCGAGCTTCTGACCATCATAATACGTTTTTACGTTTATACCGAGCTTGCGAAGCTCACGCAATAGCACACCACTTGCTACTCCAAAGCCATCTGCGCCGCCCGGACTAACCGTCACAAAATGAATACCAGTGGGTGGCTTTCCTTCTTCTTCCTTGGCTATTCTCATGGCCTCAAACCATGCAGTACGTTCTACCTCAAACTCTTTGACCTCATCATTAGTGAGCTTGGAAAATCCCCCCTGGTTAACATATTGATTATAGTGATCCTGGGTATCAAAAATGACGATCCGGCCGACAGGATTACGCAGATAAAGCATGTTACTACTATATTACAACTAACCCTCGCCCGCAAACCACGAAATTGGGCGGCCCCTGCCGTGACCGCCCAATTTCCAATAAAGAAGATCAATGTTATGTGCTTTCTACTTCATGCACTTGTGTGCTGTCGCAGACTGCCGCTCCATAGATCAAATCTATGGTAAACCGGCTGCCCAAATCAGCATGCGAGTACCCTTCGGTCAGACGGAACGTGATGCCCGTGTTGGGATCACGCATATTCGTCTGGCGCACACCTTTGCCGTTTCCGTCAAGCGGCATCGGCCGATTGACGAGCACGAACCCATACGGGGTCGTTGCGACATTGTGGTATGCCACCGGGCTACCGCTTGTCGGGACAAGCTGACTCTCGAAGATGTTTATATTATAGATGCGTCTTATCGCACCCAAATTAACAGCTTCGGTATTCCCGATGTAGTCCCCGCGGGAATACTTATCGATCTTCAACAGTTCGTCGATGATCGACGTGTCAAGAAACGCACCCTTTGGCATAGCCTGCGGCACTTTGTTGCGCGCAAACTTACTCCGCAAGCGGAGAAATGATGCCTCCACGGTCGTCGCACTCGTCTTATCAAAACTCACGGTGCTCGTGAGATTTGGGTGGAGCGAGAATATATAGCTCTCGACATCCTCGGCGAGCTTGATAGCCATGTCCCGGGCGTATGCAGCCTGCAAATCCGGCTTCTGCAACAGCTTGGTGATATCTTCCTCAAGTACATCAATGTACTTGTGTTGGTTGAGTACCACCGACACTTTCGTTGCAGTCGGGGACTGCGCGCTCATCGCGGTACCGGCGGTCTTTGTACTGACCGTCAGTGCTCCCGGCTTGACGATATCAAGGGTTTGTCCATAGGTAGCAAAATCCTGACCTGTCCAGTCAGTATCCTTGGACACAAATTTAGCCAGGCTCATGTACCCGGGCATTAGCCGGATCACTTCCTGGGCTATGATTGTTGGAATGGCGACCGCATTGGTCGTCGGTGTAAAATTTGGCATATATTTCTACGGGATTTGTGTATGGGGAAAAGAAGAATTTGCCTATACCGGCCGATCATCTACTATTTCGCCTCTTGCTGCGGCTAATTTTATTGCCTCAAAATTTGCGGCATAATAAACCGGGTCTTGAATTTGCGTTATAGTAAACTTTCCTGCGTTTCCTTCGGTATTTGGCGGATTCGTTCCTTGGCCCACACTTCCCTTTTTTCCTCCTACTAAATATGGTTTATCTTTTACAAGCGCGTCAACTGCCTCGGTGACACCAGTTACAGTGCCATCCTCGTTGACTTTAATCGTTGCGCGTTCTATGAGCTTTTTAGCTGCATCCAGGTCAGTTATGCCTTTCTTCGCAGATTCAGTAATGATTAAATTATCAACAAGCGAAGTATTATACTTGCCTATTGCCTCATCACGCTCTTTTGCTCGCAACGTAGCCAGTTCTTCATGTTTTTTTTCTTCTACCAGTTTTGCTTCATTTGCCTCAACCTGCGCTTTTTTGAGTGTTTTGAGCTCTTTTGCAGCTTCCGTCAACTCTTTGAAACGCGGGTGCGCAAATGTTCTCGGGTCATCGAAGACTTTTGCAAAGTCCTCATCGCCGACTTTCGTTGGATCAAATGGCGCTGGTGCTCCCTTACCGGGATCACCTTTGCCTGGTTCTGGTATTACAACAGGAAGTACTGGATCTGGCATATTCTTACGCTTTTTTTAGTGGTCGCTACCACCAAGAAACGCCTCACTTACTATCATAGGCAGGATATAATACATTTGTCAAGCGAACGATTTATTGGCTATATGCCTTGGTTTTCGCCGCAAGCGAGGGAATAATCACGTTGATTGCGTGTTTGCAGTTCGGGTGAAACAAACCGGCGATTTCCGCCTCGGCAACCGTCGGATAGCCTTCGGATTCTCCGCTTATGGATAGTATTTTCCCTTCCCATACCCGACATGCTTCGTGGTCGGTATTGTGATTGCTCACCTGCACGAGATCATATCCATTCTCTACCATCCTGTTTGCCAAACCGCGATTGCGTGCTTCAACTGCCTTAGTTCTGAAAAGCATCTCCGCATAGCGATCAAGTGTCCATTTGTGGCCACCGCGATCAATAAGAGCATCGAGCCCCTGCTGTTGCAATAATCCTACAATCATCAGTTTTATATCCCGGAGCGCGTCACCGGATATAATGCTGGTGGCAATTCTCTGGGTTATGGCCTCGCGCACCGCCTTACCCAACAGAAGCCGGGCACTTCTGGCCACACCGGTCAAACTTTCTCCAAATGCGTTTGCCGTATCATCAACAAGGGCCACGATAGCATCTTTGTGGATTCTATTAAACCCCTCTGTCACGCTGACATCAGCGCCAATGTTGCGAAGTTGCTTCACCGCATCATCTGCACCTGTTTTATAGTATTTTGGCAGTTCCGTTTCGAGGAATTTTTCCACATCCGTGCCGAGGTCTGCCAGGATTTCTTCAATTTGCTTGAGGATTGCTTTGCGGTTGGCGACACCAAAGTTCGTAGCGCCGACTATTTCATCGACGATATCCTTGTACGCACTCTTGAACGTACTGGTAATTTTGAGGATGTTTTCCTCGTTGATCTCGACTTGAAGCGGGTATACGTCCGGCATACATATTATTTCATTGACTTATCCATCGACATTTTTTTATCAAACAGATTCGGATTTTTCCCCAAATCCATTTTGGGAAGTGCAACTGTTTTTTCCTTATTGATCTCCTCAACCTGATTTTTAGCCGTTTCCTCATCCACGTTATATACCCGCATAATCGCGTCTTTTGCGCTGGTGATGCCGGCATCAATTGCCCTTGTTTCATTATCTACCTGCTCTCCCTCATCGATCGGTAATCCGTCAGCGAAACGCAAATCCGGCTTGACCGGTTCACCGGTAAGCGGTTTTCCCTCAATTTTCACTCCATATTGTTTTGCCAACTTCTGCGCCACGTAGAGCACTTTTTGCAAACCACGGTAATAATAGAGCTTTTTTCGGGCAACCTTTGCAATCGTGCGAAGCAATTTATATTTGAGCGCCCGGCCGCTATCTGCCTGCCCCTTACCCATACCGAACACGTCCGGGGAAATTTCCGCAACCATCATCAATAGTTCGACATCCTTCTCAATAGCCTTAAACGCATTTTCCAGGGAAGCATCCCATACCACATACTCCGGCTTGTTGTTTTCTCCCTCTTTGATTTCTATTACCCCGATTTTCTTCTTGTCCACATTCCCTTTTTCGTCCAGTATGCCGGTCGGCACCAGGAGAATCGGATCACTATGCTTATCCAATATACTGTCAACCTTCGTCATACGGTTATTGATTGCATAAAAAAGCGTATCCAGATCATAATAATCGGATATACCAAAACTTCGATTGCCTACCTTCCAGTTGGGAATATGTACGAGAAGCGAATCATCGATGCCGGTATCTTCTTCGGGCAATAATCCGGGAATACCCAAAATACCCAAATCTACTTGACCCTGTTTGACCGTCGTACCTTCCATTTCGTAAACCTCGTTGCGGATAATTCCCGGTTGGTGAATTTCTTTTCGCAGATATCGCTTGTCGCCTTTTTTGAATACCCACGCTAATACCTGCTCCAATGGTTCGGCCCGGGTATTGAATGAATCGATTACCGGAAAATAAATTTTTGGCGTGATATCTTCGATAATGACGCTATGTTCCTCATCATTGGGATGCCGCTTGCCTACTCGGAGCTTAAAAAGCCCGTCACCTTCATACGAATTGGATAGCGCGCTTTCATAGCATTGAATATCCAAATCATTGTCATGCCAAAGCCCTTCAATAAATTCCTGATCGCCATCCGGGGCTTTGATCGTCACCTGCTCGGAAAAAAGCATATCTGCCACAACTTTGGATACCAACCCGGCAAAATTAGCCATCACATAGCGCAATTTTGAGTATGCCTTGCTGTATTCACCGCTTGCAATCCTCAAATTGAACGCATCATAATGCTGGCCCAAAAAAAGAAGCTCGTAATAGTTATAAAGGGAAAGCCGCGCTGCGCTTGCAGCATCGGGGAATATCTCCTTAGATGCGTTCGGCGTTACGACAAATGGCTTATCTGCTCCCGGAAGCACAGTAGGATTTTGCGGAGCATTTGCGGTCGCTATATTCGGTTCTGCCATAGGATAAGTATATCACTATTGTACCGCACAACAGGGGAAATCAAAATGGCTTTTGCACGAATACCCGCGCCTTGTGGGGATAGAATTGGATCATGTGGCTTGCTATAAACCCGGCAAAGAGCGCATCATCATGCTTTCCGGCAGCATGCTCCCGGCGTTTACTATCGCGGTTTTTGATAAACGTCTTCATCTCCCGGATTGTGACCGTACTGTTTATTTCGAGCGCATCTTCGTCAAATGCAATAAGAAAATTGTCAATAATGAGATCGCGTGTCATGCTATTGGTGTTAAACCCGATTTTCTTCGTGCGCTTGGCGCTTCGCTCATCAACCTTCAATTCAAAATAGTAATTGTCATACATTTTACTCACATACAAAATCGTCGTGAGCATATTATTTTCCACACCCATGAACGCTTTATTATAGTATTTGGCCATTGCAACGCCGATTTCTGCCAACTCATCCGGCCGTACTTTACCGTAAAATTGCGCTACCTGCCGGCGCCGCCCGACTGTAGTGGCGTCAAATTCCCATACGTCAATAGCACTACTGTCAGCTCCCTCTCCGTCGCTTGGGTCAATACCGATCACATATTGCTTACGCGGATCGGGGAGCGACCACAATGTCACATTGAGCTTCAATAATTCGTTTGCACCCACCAAAAGAACATCAATAATTTCCTTCTCTTGTGGGGTACGCTCCTGCCAATTGACCCGATATTTTGTCTCAAGCGATTGCTGGGTAAGCGCAGGAAGCGGAAAAATCGCATCGACCTTCTCCCCATCAAATACATTGCCGGCGCCCGCCTGAAAAGCCTCCTGGATCGTCAATGGATATTCCTGTTTGAAAAGCTGCTCACCGGTCAACCCCATGCCTTCTGCCTCACGTTTTGTTGCCAAATCGCGCATTTTCCACCGACGCCACAATAATTGCCCATCAGTCATGTCAATGTCATAGCGGTCTTTGGCAATCTGCATGATTTCCAACTCCCGCTTTGTTTTTTCCGATAATTCACCCGGCAGGGAATACTCCGGGTTTTGTACCCAGGCATAAAAATACGTCTTGTAGTCCAATTCTCCGGGGTTAGCAACGGCCCGGGCCGCCTCATAGTCATCAAAAAACTCATTATAACCATTACCCGTCGTTTCCTCGGATATCCACCCCGTGATTGGTACTGCCTGCTTACTTGATGCTTTGAGTTTCTGCCGGTCAGCAATCCAGGCGCTTTCCGTTATATGAAGCCTCTGCACTGTGCCACCCCGCACATCCATTGCCACATAAATCGAGCTATCCAACGGATCACCATCAAACCGATGGGTAAATTCGTACATGTACTTCGTATCTGTTTTTGTTTTCGGCCGGATTTTATCGGGGAAATAATCAAATGCGAGTTTGGCAATGCCAAAATATGATGGCAAACGCTTTGCCTGATCGGCGACAATTCCACAACTCATACCGGGAATCCATATTGCATCATCCAATTCGTCAATGATATAGAGGGTCGTTATGCCACCTTGACGAAATTTGAGAATAAGATTGTATCGATGATCGCTTCGGTCAATGAGATGTTGCAGTTGCAGCGGGTTCGGATTGAATATAACTATCTTTCCCTGTTTGTCCTTTATCTTGTACAGGTGCGTCATTCGCCACCATTTGCTTTTGAGCCTCTCGTCCAAGTTCGCCATAATCATTTTCTATTTTATCAAGTATTTTGCCAACATCATCCGGGTTTGCTTCTGATGTTTCCACCTTGGTCACAAAAAACGGTTGCGCGCTCCGGTGCTTTTCGGCGACAAGTTTAATAATTTCAATGTCATTGCGATCGAGTGGTAGCTTCTGCAAAATCTTATCATTGATGACCGTTGAAAGCCTTATAACTGTATTGTTTATCAACTCGCCCGGCATTGAACGATAGAGGTCGAGCTTTTCGGAAAACCAATCCCTTAGCTTATATTTTTTATAAAAAGAATCTTTATGCTCCCAATTGCCGGTTTGATATGAACAATACCCGATAGTATGTCCCAATTCAAAAAGCGGCCGCATCTGTTCGAGTTTAGCTCTATACCAATCATCGTCAAATTCCGGTCGTCCTGGTTCATTCTTCATACTTCCACTATACCGCAAAATGTCCTTTATAAGCAAAGCCCCGAGCGCATGGCCGTGACTTTGCCTATAAAAACATTATGCGCTCGCTTCTCCTGCTGGATTAGCCGGTACGGCTTCTCCTGCATCTGCGGGAGCTTCCGGGGCTACGGGTTGAGTAGGTACCACCGGTTCTGCCGGGGCCACTGGTTCAACGGGTACGACAGGAGCTTCTGCGCCTGCTCTTGGTTCACTTGACATTACATTGTCGCTCATTTTTATCACCCCCCTTCTTATAGAATTTTCCCAATCATCGCTATCATCAAAATGAGTAGTTAAAACCTTGTAGCCATCTTCTGTACAAAGTACCATATGCTCAAATACGGCGCTCGGCTTTCCGTCACCGGTTACAAATGACCAGCCGTTTTTGACCATCAACCCCGCCGCGTCTTTTCCTGTCGTCAGCATGGGTTCAATGCAAAGTATCTGGCCGACAGACAACTCGGCATATTCGTTTTTATCCTCGGTCGTATTGTATATATGCGGCCTCATGTGCATTTCCTTGCCTATCCCATGACCACTAAAATTCCGATTCACTCGAAAACCACGTTGCAGTGAGAATCGCTCAATTGCCTTGGTAATCTCATAGGTATTGATACCGGGCCGAATCTGTTTGATACCCTCATAACACGCAAACCGGGCATACCGAAGCAATCGTGCCTTCTCATTGGATATCTGACCGACTGGCACCGTTACGGCTGCATCACCGCAATTACCTTCCCCGTCAAGCACACCCAAATCAAATCCGACAATATCACCTTCCTGAAATACATAATCTGTGGGGATTCCGTGAGCGATAATACTATTAACGTTTATACAGCAAACCGACGGGTATGGCTCTTTAGCCCATACCGGCTTATATCCCTTGTTATACGATTTTCCGCCGAGCCGGATCACTTCCGCTTCCGCGGCCTTCTCAATATCAATACCTCGCGCTCCGGGCACAGCCATGCGCATCATCATTTTCAACACTTCTGATACGATTTCGTGAGCTTTCATAGTTGCACATATACCTGACGTACAGGATCAAGTCTATATTGTGGCTTTTCCAATTCTTTTGGCGATGAAAGTAAAAAATATCGAACACCGCGCGCATATCCCATTTTCTCCGGTTGTGAAAAAATCTGATATCCCATTCTTTTCAAATCATCGATTCTTGCAGCTCCCCGGATCGTCCCGACGATTTTATTGAGTGTAAAGGAATGTACCCCGACATTTCCGGCCTGCTTGAGTGCCTGTAGGGTCATTGCAACCTGTGTCATAATCAACCATGCCTCGACAGATACCGTATGGTATCTGTCTATTCCAGCACGTCAATAGATTTTATCCGCAAAATATATACTTCCGGGTTCCGTACATTTTCCGAAATCACCTGCTGCATTTTGACAAGCACCATCTTTGGGCTATCCTCAATGACAGAAACGGTAAATAGTTCATATTGCGGGCTCACACGCAAACTCACGCCGTACACATAACGACATTTCCGAAGTGTAGAGGGTTGCATTTGATCTGCCGGCAACCCGGTTTCTATCGCAGTATCGTGGGCCGCTGCAACCGCTGTTTTTACGGGTGTTGATTCGACTGACGGCGTAGCTTCTACTCCTGGTTCATTTGACATATTCTTTTTTCCTTTCTGCAAGAGCCGGATCGACTTGTTTGAGCTTCCGGCACTCTTTGCACCGCCTGGGCTCATGGGTCAAATTGTGACGTTTGAAATAGTGCTGCTCACCACCCGACCAAATAAACTTTTTCCGGCAATACGCACATTCCAATTCAATGTCCTTGTATTCCTCTCTGATTGCATCAATAAGTTGCCAACTCATACGATATCCCTATTATACCGTCCCGGGCGCTTCCACGCTCACGCTCGTTTGATATCCGGGATACTTTGCCAATACGTCCGGTTTATGTGTGCGGAGCCACCGGGCCGCTTTGCTTTCCTTCTTGACGCTGTATTTGCGCTGAATAAGCATCGTTTGTCCGTTATCAAGCTCAAGCATCGATGCGCCGGTTTGATTCTGATAGGTATAGAGCCAGTCCGAAAGCGACAATTGCTCGTCCTTTACTTCCCTGGCAGTTGTGTCAATCTCTGCATCCAGCGCCTTCATTTCCGCTTCCTCAAGGATGCGCAGCTTCTCCTGGGTGCGCTTGAGTTTGGCTTCGCGGTACACCTTGTCAGCTTCCCGCCACGCATCATCATTGTCAAAGCGGTTTTTGTACATCTCCCGCTTGATTTTGAGCAGGAGCTTTTTTTCATTGATTGACGCGATCGTCTTTTTCGTCATGCTCTCAATAGCAATCAACTCCTCGGCTGTATGTTTTTCTGTTTGTCCGTTTGGTTTCATAGAGTACCTCCTTAAAATGGGATATCGTCCGGCGTTACTTCTTCTGCTTTCTCTGGCGGAATCGGCGCCGGTGCTTCCTCTACCATTACCGTCTTCAACGGCTTTGTCAATCGACCATCATCCTCAATTTCCTTTGACGCAATGATCTTTTCGATCGTTTCCTTGAGTACGTCTACCATGTCCAACAAAAACTGGAATTCCCCGGCATCCGTTACAATCGCCGGAAATCCATCATCACCTTTGACGATATCAAAACCGATGATCCACGACTTACCAAATGAATTGACCATTTTTTCCGTAGTCATTTTTACGGTAAGGGCAAACATAGGGATTGATACCGGCTTAGCCCGGGTATATTTCCCGGCCGCTTTGCCGAAATCCCACATGGGTTGCAATTTTTTCCCTGTCACATACATGACAAACGGCATATTCAATCCGTCATTGGTTATGACCCCGCCCATGATCTGATTCCAGACCGCTTTTTTCTTACCCGTAGACTTGTCTATTTCCATGCCCTCGGCATAATATCCCCGGCTAATCGTCAGTATGTGGGCCGTCACATCCTTGAATTGCATCTGCTTGGGTGCATAGAAAAAATACCCGTCTTCCGGCTCGCGGCCGTCGGGTAACTCATTGGTCGAGCTTTTACCGGTTGTCTGCACTTTGAGGATAGGCAAATCACCGCCCAAATTCTCCGCGCCGACGCGCGCATTATCTCCGTACATTTTGGCAAGCTCCGGGTTATTGCGCACTATATCGAGCTGGCTTTTGACCAGCGCGGTTTCCACCGCTTCTGCCTGTTTTTCCGCTTCTTCCTCTGTCCGAAGTTTGTTGGCAACTTCGCGTGCTGCATCCTGGCCTGTCATATATACCTCACTTTCAATCCCGCTGCCCGGGCGGTTATCAATAATTAGGCGATGTTAAATCGATTCTGCCGGCATACTCTTGATCTGCCGAATGATCCAATAGATATGTTCGCGGCTGTAGTGCGTACCGGTCTTTGGATTTGTATAGCGTTTGGCTATCTGGGCAACCGTCAATCCGCTCTTGAGATCAGTTACCACCCGCATCCAAAAGTCGCGGGCCTCATCTTTGATTCGTTTGTATCCTGGCAAATTGATATCCATAGTTTCTGTACTATAATATGTTTGTAATATGCTTGTCAAGTAGTCAATTTTTCCCACCACTTTTTTTTCGCTCCGGATATTTTTGATCCCATGATCTGCTGATGTGCCATGCAATATGCCTTCTTAAACCGGGTGATTGAAAATTTGAAAATCCCGAACGTCAACGACATATCGCACCCCGGATATTCACACTTATGGTAAAACGGGATGCTCATAGCCAAATTTTTCCTATAAATATACCGACCAAAAATATGACAAAAACAACCATGATGCCCAAAAAAAACGATATCCACCGGTCGCGGGTTACAAACAACTCTTTCGTGGCATCAAATTGACCGATATATTTTTTCATAATAATGCTATCTGATTTTCGCTATGTCCAAGCGACCGGCACCGACGACAAATACTATTTTTCACTCTCCGGCGCTTGTATGTCCGGCAATTATCACGACTACACTTAATGCAGTGAAAAAAGTATACCCGGCGCTCTTTATAGATTCGTTTCATAGTTACGCCCCCTCACTTTCATCAAATAATCTTCTAACTAATTTGGGTACATTCTCAAATTGAATCCGTCGTATTTCATTGATACCGGTTGTTGTTTTTGAATTGAAATCACCATGACGATCTCTGATAAATTGCAATGGCTGCGACGAGCTTATCCAATGATTACCAACTACGCCCCATGAAAAATCCCCAACAAGAAAATACCTATCAGCGTGCAAACAAAATAGATATTCTCGCTTGCCCATATAGTCAATAATTTTGTATATTTCAAGATTTTCCTTCATAAATCCACCCTCACCTTGCATAAATGCCCGCATCCGATTGCGTCCCTGGTTGCTATGGTCAAATCTATGATCCGGCCTTTTCTCTCGAATCCGCCGCGATCCGTTACTTTGGCCTGGATACTCTGGCCGGTTTTGAGATTGGTTACAACCACAAACGTATTTTTCGGTGCCCTATTGAACGCCACAGTAAGCCTGGAATCATCCAATGGCTCTCCGTTGGACATGGTGAGCGTCTTGCTGCATCCAACACACCCTGCGCGACTGTAGTAACTTGCTATGCCCGTATAACTCGCCTGGGCCACCGGCATACGCTTTTTTATGGCGTACACCGGCTCCCGGACGATGCCCAAACCCAATAAAGCGGTAGTGGTCAAAATAAGTAAAAATTTCATAAAGTTATTTCTTCGTTTCCGAAGCGAAACGTCATTTTGTATTTTTCAGACAACCTGTCGAGCGTTTTGAGTGAATTCTGTATTTTTTTACTTCCCTGCATACGATTCAAAATTTCTTCGTTCGTAGGCAAACCATTTCCACCTGTACATTTTCCACCAATATATTCATTGCCGCACTTGCTACAGGCATAATATCCCGTGCCTTCATCACCGGATACTGCTTTTGAAATTGCCCCGCAGCAAATAGACTTCCGCTCCGGGCAATCAATACTCAAACATGTAAGCGTTGGTTTCATAATTCCTCATTTCCGACCGCAGCTCGAGATTTGCGGCCGGAGATCAAAAATCATTATTTATGGCTATCCACGATTGCTTTCTTGATGACACACTTCAAAATGTATAATCCACCCAGTGTCGATACGATACTCAAGTAATAAACCAAATTTTCCAAAAAACTCATTTTTTTCATAATTACTCACCCCCTTTTTTTTGATTTCCTATATTGCCCACACGGACAAGCTATAAATCTGCACCCTGTCCCCAGGAAATCGCCACTTTGAAAATGGTTAGATTTTTTATGTGCACACGTTCTGCATCGTCCCCGTATTTTTGTATTACCTATCATATTTCCAAAATACCGATTTTTTCAAATAGTGCTGTCGGCGTTTCTCCGGCCAAGATTCCATCCGGGAGAGATTGCTCAATCGATCGGCAAATTTTATGAGGATTGCGTCGCGGCTCTTGAGCCTGGGGAAATAATAGCCATGTATTTTGTCGCCTTCATGGGTCAATTCGTATACCAGTAGGGCTACTTCCTGACCAAACCGCTCTTTGAGCTCATACAGAGTCGTTTTTGTGTCTTCCAGTGTATCGTGAAGCCATGCCGCGACGATTATAGAATCCTTACTAGTCACTTGACCAAGGATGTTGACCACTTGCTCCAAATGCACAATGTATGGCAACCCAGAATCATCCAGTTGATCGATATGTTTCAATTTTGCAAATTCTTTTGCTTGCTTAATCAATGTATATTTCATATTTTGTAACCCTCTCATCCGCTTCGATGCCTTGTGGGATCGAAGCGGCAGACAAGGCTCAAACAACCCTACTTTCGGCCCATGTATTGCCATTTGCAATACACTTTTCACCCGTTACGCCCGTCAGAGCATATTGCTTCCCATACTCCGGCTCATTTTCGTAAACTTCCCGCCTATCATGTACTGGGATTGGATAATCAATCGGAAATCTGCTGTCGCTTGACCAGATAAAATTTCCACCCATCATCCAACCGTTATACCCCGTGCCCGGCGCGTATGCCGGCTCGACGTACATATATCCATTTTTTCTTTTCAAAACCAAAATTTTGTCAACTCTTGCCGCATCAATCGCCATAACCGTATCTACCATCTCACCGGTTAAAACAAACTCATCACTCTTAGAGCTGATCCCATCATTTGTCGCTTGATATTTTCCTTTCAGAACTTCTACTAATAATCCTTTTACTACGTCCATATTTTTTTCACCTCCCTTCATCTCCTCTATTGTAATATGGTTGTAATATCTTTGTCAAGTAGGCAAAATAAAACGCGTTTTTTGACAATGTTACATACTTGTAATATGATAGTGTCATGGTAACGAAACCATAGAAAATCCGGCTGATACGTTGGTTTACCGACGCGACGACCCCGGATTTTTCTTTTTGCTTCCGCCGCCGTTTTTTCTTCCACAGCAAACACTCCCCTATAAATCCCCCGGGGCTGTAGTCTTCTTCTCCATATAGTCCTTCCCCGTATAGGGTCAAGATACACCAGAGCGTCGGTTTATTAAAAACGGCGCGGGACTTGAAATTATCTCACCGGACACCGTAGTGAATCCTTATCGTATGTTCAAGGTACGCTACTTTGCGTACCTTGGCCCGGGAAACGGCTTGTTTCGGGTCACACGATAGCTCTTGCCGTAGGTCGCGGTTCATTCCCCGCTTCTCTATCCCTCGCTGATCGCTTTCAGCACGTATATTTTCTTTGGGTCTTCAACGAGGGTGTAGCCTTCCGGCTCGAGGAAATCGAGAAGCACTTTTTTGATCTTATCCGCCCGGGTAATATCCTGATTGACCGTTGCGTCGCGCAATTCGTCCAGGGCGTCTTCTATCTCTTTGACTAATGATCCTAGTATAGCCATAAAAAAACCGTTCTTGTACGCGGGGTCAACGACCTTGCGAGCGTTAGCCCGCGCATACAAAAACGGTGTCGGTCGTTGACTTTTGCAGTCCCCGCTCGCAAGAGGGACTTGGTTAATTCCAAGATTTTTTACATGGTAGTCTGCACTCGTTTGAGACCAACGTGTCGGTTACCCGGACGTATCATCAATATAATTGCCTTGCCCCATACTTGTCAAGTAGTCATCTCCGAGCCAAAAATCAATAACTCCTTTATGATGATTGTATGGCTCCGATCCGGGTGCGGCGACTTTCACTATTTGCAACGCAACAATCACTTCCAGGGCAATTGTCTGTCGATATGTTGCATCATCTGTCGACCGAACATTAGAATACCTGCCCACATGGTGAGCATCGTCATGCTTTCCTCTGATATATTTCTCCACTGCCATGTTGCTCTTTTTCAAATATCTTTGACAAAATAAATTGCTGGGCCACGTCAATATCTTTTGTCGCAAACATTTTCCGCTGATCCGGCCATAAAATCATACAATGACCAGGCTCTCCGCCGCGACCCCCAATTCCCTTTTTTCTGGCCCAATTATCCGACAACTTAAATGTTCCGCCTATTGACGCGATCCGATCTTTCCCGCCCCGCTCCCAATGTAAAACCTCTGATTGATGCGTATGGCCCAAAAGTACAATATCTGCCTGGGGATATTCGTATTCCCAAAACCGCTTGGCAGCGTTGGTCGGGTTGATTTTTGATTTTCCCCAATACTCATGCGTGAGGGCTATTCCATACCATTGGCTGCCCACCAGAGCATGCAGGAACCCTCCCGAAGTAAAAACCGGGGCATTGAGCCCCCGGGCAAACGTATTGAACCAATCATAACCGGATGCGTCAATAAAATTATCGTGATTACCAAAACTCATCACCGCCAATTTTTTCTTTGCGTCGATTCCCTTTACACGCTCAATGAGGGCCATTGTTTGAAGCTGCGGTGGTAGAGGATTTTCATAAACAGCCGATGCCCATTTTCCAATAACATTGAAATTATCTACGTGATCGCCATTAGTCAGCATATAAAAATTCGGCGTATCTTCTACAACTGTAAGATGCTTGTCAAGAAGGTCATAATCCACATGCGTGCTGCCATAATGGATATCGGTTGCATGAAGGATTGCTATGGGGAGATCGGGATAATCGGGGATCGGTTGCCAGGTTGCTTCTTTTACTCCTATGTCGATTTTACGGTTAAATTCCTGTGCTCGCTTCAAAAGCTCGGTTGCCTCACGATAAATTGCTTGCGAGGCTTCTAAGCTCATGTATGCCCTCCAAAAATCTGCATGTACTCATTATATCAACGGAAACGTCTTGTATGGAAGAACAAAAGAGGCTCAAAACCGGGTCAAACCCTTCGTCATGTTGTCGCTATCAACCACCTTACCCCACTCATGCACCCACTTGTCGACACCGCGCAGAAGCGCCAAGACAGCAACAATGCCGACAGACCGCCAATCAAGTTCATTTTTTTCAAGACTGGTGACAAGAACAGGAACGACAGCCAAAAGTACCACGCGTAATGATTCTTTGAATCCTTCAAGTAGTGTTGCTTTGAGGTCTTTCATAGCTTAATTGTAAGCCATAAATTCAAAATACTCATCAAATGCCTGTTGGATATTGACCACTGCATACCCCTCATCTTTTGCTTTCTTCTGGGCCTCGGCTAAACATTCGTCCTGGGTTTTGACAATGGGCCGCATTTCCGACACTTCGGGAAGATATCCTTCGACGCCCGGTACGCCATGTGCTCCGGTGATGATGACTTTTTCTTTCTTGTCGGTCACCCGATCTATTCTGAAAAATAACCGCTCCGGCTTTACTTTTGGCATAGGCTTTCTCCTTTTATTTAGTATACCACACTATCACAACCACTTCGTCGCAATAACCCCAAGAATGACTGCCCCGACGTTTATACCCGTAAATACTGCCATCCTACCGCCCAAATCGCTTATCTTTATATTCAAATTGGTATTGATTGTTGCCATGTCTTCCTTCAAATGCGGCAAATGATTTTCCAAAACGAGTTTTACGTCTTGTTTCAAACTGGAAACATCCGCAATTAATTCTTTGATCTGATATTGAGTTACGCCATTTTTCATCATAGTCTTATTTCAATTTTATCGTAAACGCCTTCTTAAATAACAGTACCAAAACGTCGCCCAAATTCAACGATGCTGCCGATCCTGCCGCGGCTTGCTCTGCCTTCGTTTTCCATTCCTGGGTAAGCGTTGTCTGTGTGGCGAGGGCAATCGTCAATTCGCCTTTGTCCTTTGCAAAGCCATCAACCTGACCCTTGAGCAACTCCCTCTCTTTTTCCCATGCACTTTGTGCCTTTTCCAGAGCCGCAATACGCTCTCCGTCTGTTTTGGCACTCGCCTCATACGTCTGCTTGATCCGATCAACCTGTTCTTCCTTGTTTGTTAGTTCCGCAGCTTTCTGATCCAATTGCCTTTGGAGCCCTGTAGCAAGGTTTTTGTACCCCTCGATGACTGCCCTGGGTTTATCGGTTGTCGGTTCTACGGGGTCGCGGGGTACTCCCAATTGATCATATAATTCGTCACGATTGGTTGATTTGGCAACCAACATCTTAAATGTTGCATCATCTACCTGCATAGTCAGTCCTCCTTCTGTCGTGGGTTTTTTCCCCGACAACTTCCATTGCCGCAATTCGTCAAAAAATTCCTGGGGTTCGACAGCACCAAAGTACCCATTGTTATAGTCTATCACCTGATGCACGCCATTGGTAATCGTGATGCGTTTGACCGTCAGATGCAGATGGTTTCCTGTACTGTTTCCGGTGCTATCGGAAATTGCCATTGTTTCCCGTTCATTTTTTTTCACGAAAGATTCAATCGTCAGACAATGCGCATAGGTGAGTTTCCACGTGCTTTTGAGTTTGCAGACCGTTTCCAAAAAATTTCCATATCCGGTTGGGTCTACACCCTGCCGGTAAAATTCCATCAACCAGGATGCCAGGATATTCCGCTGACCCTTGGGTGTATCGTCCAACTTCGTCCGAAAATCCCATCCGTTATGCCCTTTGAGGCCAAATTTGGCATAATTTGCCGGATTCTCCCCGAACGCCTGGGTGAGTTCAAACGGTTCTATCGGGCGGGTGATATCTGCCATAGCATTATTATATGACAACGGCGAGCGCTCCGCCATCGACACTGAATTTATATTGTATGAACGCTACGGTACGGAAAGCCGGCTGATTGTCCGAGCTGTCGGCGGTCGTATTGGCATTTGCTGCATTTACCGTTGCCGCATCGCTCGTTGCAGAAGTATGAGCAAATGCGGGATCAGCAGGATTGGTACCGCTTCCTATGCGTCCGATTTCCGCGACATGCGCCTGACTTGGCACTGTATGGGTATGACTGCCGTTTCCGGTATGGCTATGCGCCTGGGCCGCATGCGTATGGGTATTTGATCCCCCTGTTTCGCTTATATCCCCGGTATTGGTGGCGATTTTCAAAAATTTATCGCGCATGTCGGGCGTATCGTTATTCCCGTCACAGAGTTTCCAACCGGAGGGAATCGTCGCTAATGTCCCCAGCCACATGCCGATCATGCCCTTGATGAGTGACTTGGGCACTCCTGCGGCATTATAGAGAGCCAGGAGTTTCCTGTAGGCAGGTTCTACCGTTTCCGTGGTCACCAACGTATCGGCATTAGAATTGATCGCCTGTGTTGCAGCACTTAATGATACGCTATGGACGTGATTAGAACGCACCGCAGTAGAGCCGGGCGTCCCATCATGTGTCCCCCCGCCTATTTGCGCCCCAGAGTTTGCCGCCGCGTGGGCGTGCGTGCTTGTGGTGTGGGTGTGTGTTATATCATGACTATTTGTGTATGATCCGCCCGTCGTCCCTGCATTGGCGCCAGTTGTTGCCCCCTTGATATACTTATTGCGCAAATCAAGCGAGCTATTGGTACCATCCGATATCTGCCATCCGGTCGGTATGCTTGTCTGATCGGTAAGCACTACCCCGCCGCTTGACGGGATATTCTGCGCACCTTGAGATTTGATAAAAATAACGGTCGTATATGGCGGATCATTAGACATTGACCCATACGTCACCGCAGTGCTTCCTGTCGTCCCTGCGCTTGCCGCACCGGATGTGCCTGTGTGATAGTGCGTATTGTTGAGAATATCATTGACAATTTGATCCGTTCGGTTATCTCCGGTATAGCCGTCAATAAGAGGGATAGTATAAGTATGCGTGTGCGCCGACACATCATGCGTATGCGCCGGGCTGGTATGCGTATGGGTTGAAGCCCCGCCGGTGACGTTGGGATTGATGGATACGGCCGTTGCCTTTGGGTATTTATCATCCAGGGTCGTTTCCCTGGCCCACCCGGAGGGAATTGCCGTATGCGTGCCTGTCCAGATGAAAACTACGTTTTGTGGGATTCGCATAGCTCTGATTCTGTTTTCTCAATGATACTTGAGATACGATAATAATTTTTTGTGATGAGCGTCTTTGCCCGTTCCAAAGCGCTATCCCCATTTTCCGCAATGATATCAATAGTCGTCAAATCTTTCAGAATATCATCGACCTGTGCTTCGTATGCCTGGATGATGAAAATAAGATGGGTTTTCATATTAGCTTAAATTGAATCCGGCAAAATATCCGCGATATGATGATTCGGCGCCTACACAATGGATAAGGAAGGTATCAATGGCTGCCGCAGCCGTTGAGAGCACCGGAGCTAGTGCATCCGGCCATTTTATGCCGCTGGGCCAGGTGACCGTCCGGCTTCCGGCTCCGTCCTGGATGAGATTGATGATGAGCCATTGGTCAGTCGTCGTATTGGAAAATGCAATCGTTCGGTTACCGCCAAGGGTAACATTGCGCACCTTACCGGACGCGATAAGTGACCAATCGATAGTAATGGTTGCCCCATCCGTTTCCGTCGCGCTTATGGTTTTTGCCAAGTGCACGTCCTTGCGGAGATTATTATACTGATCCGCTGTTGCGTTTGTTCCTGCGGTAGTTGCGCTTGAATCTGCCATAGTTTTATTTTACTCTATCCCTCGGTCACGTTCCATAAAATGGTAAGCGTATCGCTGCTGGATTTTGTGCGGGAGATCGCCACCCGGCAAAAAAGCGTTCCGCTGTTTGCCGTCCCACTTGCATCATCGCCGAATAACCCGGCTTCCCGAAGCGTCCCGTTTCCTTCACTGGTTGTAAAAAACGTCTGGAATACTGACGTTTTCCCATCTACGGTACGCACGGATATCAATTTGCGGGCAAGTTCTGTTTGTAGCGTCGTATCGGCAAGGGCAGGAGCCGTACTGCCGGTACCCACCGCACAATACGTGATAATCCCCTTGTTATTTGTTGTAGTTCCGCGACGGTGATCTGCCGTGGATTGTTTACCGGCAGTAGTAACTAAATTATCGAATAACCCCGCAATAATTTTTCCGGTATAAATATTTTGCAGCTGTACAAACACTTTCCCCGTTGGAATAAAAATATCATGATGAATTTGTAGTATTTCCATAATTTATCCCCACTGAAAAATGCCCCAAATCGCCCGGGTTGCCGGCGTCAATTCACTACTGGTGCACCAGGTCGCATACGGCCCGGCACTATCAATCGTCAAACTGTCCAGCAGACTGTCGCTCAAAAGCGAATCCGTTAGTGTCATAAGTTCGTCCACTACTTCGTTATCGTCTAACTCAATTATATTCTTATTGGCCTCTAATAATTCTATCAAAAACCGGATAATCCCCATAGTCTTTGCACTGGCTACGGAGATATCATAGTAGTACGTTCCGGCCCCCATAGCACGCGCTGTGACCTTCTGAACAATATAATTTTCATTGATCCCATACGCCGAAAGATTGATGTTTATATATTGACCCGAGACAAACCCTGCCGTATAGGTTCGGAAGCTCCCCTCAATAATACTGTTGGCATAATCGGTAAGTTCCGCGCTTGCCCGATCGCGGGCCGCCTGGGTCGTCGTGATATTTTTATCAAATATCGCAAATTCCTTCACGCCATTAGATACAATTGACGTGGTATTTTCTACAGCAACGAGAATCGGTATATCATACTGGTACTCAACCCGAAGCGTATCTGTGGTTGCCAGAATCGAACCCCCGCTATCCTGCTCCACGTATTTTTCCTGAAAATTGAGATACCAGTCATATCCGCTGGTATCAATGTTTTTTATTCCGAGTGTTTTTACCACGCTATTGACCTTCACCGTCACTGTGTGCGGCTTGTCCGGCAATACAAATTTCACCTTTGCCCCATCGCCCTTGGTTTCATAAAACGTCGCATCCGATAGCTTCGTACCACCCCGGACATATACCCGGTTTTTGAGTTGGCTGGCATCTTTACTGATTGATAAATTACCGTAATCATTAGCACTCGTTGTGATATTAAAGGGCGTCGCATTAGTCGCAAGGGGAAAATAATGTATGTCTTTGCTGTAGTCTATATACCAGTTTCGACCAGTGAGATCGCAGATACGCCGGAGGCATTGTGAGGGCTGTAGGTAGTTGAAACTGATCTGATCTACGGTCGCCCCGGACACCACGTTGGTCGTCGTGATCCCGAATCCGGGACAATACGTTGACACGATATCGGCAATGATCGCCGCATCCGTCATACTTTCGTATGTCTTGTGGACCAGATTACGGTCTAAAAGCCGAACGTAATCCACGCAGGATATATCTATTTTTACTGCCCCGGTCTGTTTGACGCTTCCGAGCCTGGTTGACACGATATACCCACCGAAAATAACCGTACCGGTAGTAAGAGTGATAATGACCTCACTATCCGTTGCCGGCGTTCCGTTTCCGCTCAAATCAATGAGAGAAAAATTGCAAAGATTCTGTTTGTCGTTGATGACATCTTCAATGACCACGGATTCGGCAATCACATCAGCCGTCCGGTCGGTTCCGCCTATCGTAATGCTGTATGTGCTGGCAACACAGACGAATGATAGCCACTCGCCGTATGTCGTGCCGACGGAATTGGTGGCAAACGCCCGGAAATAGTACGTCTGGCCCGGGGTCAATCCGCTGGTTATATTGAGAGAATAGGTCGCTGAGAGGAAATTGCCATCTTCGTACACTTCCCGGTCGGGATGGGCGACAGTATTATATTGAAATCCCCGGCGCGTAACGTATGTGCCGCCCCAAAAGATCACGTTTCCATTGAGAGTTGCCGTTTCACGGCTCACACTGCTGGCCGCGACGGTTAAAACTTGAGGTACTACATTACCGCCTGTATCGAGAAAAAGAAGCAGAAGTGACATGCCTTTATTGTATCACCTTGAGTGAGGGTTAAAATTATCTGCCGATGCCGGTCAACAACATTTCCCAAGGGGCGCCTGTTGCGGGTATTGTATAGGTAACGGATAATATGGGTGCATTTGCGCCACCCCCTTGTGTATATTCAACGTAATTTACTCCTGCTGGTTCTGAATTAAGATAATCTGGAGAACAACGAAGCCCAAGTTGTGTATACCCTGTTTTACTTATCCAACCATCACCCGTTGAATTGAATGTGTATACTTTTGTGGTACTTACAGTATGTGACGCTATTGTCGCACTTGCGGCTAATGTTGTACCGAATTGGTCATAATCACCAGCAACGGGTGAAATGGGGTCTGCAAAAGTAGTTTGTACCACTCCTATGGTTGCACCATTGTCATCGCCTTTAGATAGATTATACAGTGTTAATGTATTACCCCCAGCCGTAATAGTGGCACTTGCAGTTAAAGCAGATGTATTGTAATGGGAAAAGGAACGATAGATATTATTATTGTTTGTTCCATAATGAGCGGCTGTTACGGCATAATTTGTTTCAGCTGGAGCTTGACCGCTTGCTGCATCATGTTCAGTTGCCCACACATCATTTCCTAACCCACGAATATATCCATCACTTGAATGAGGGTTAAATGTAGAAACATCAAGTAATATATTCCATCCTCGCGAAGCAAAAACAGGTTGATGGCGAAGCCCTAAGTACCAGGCCAAAATTTCTTTTGCTTCTCCAAAATCTTTTATCCAGTTATTTACAATATCCAATTTTGTTAGAGCTACGCCTAATTTACGTTCAAAACAATTGTTCGTAGCCACGACCAATTGTGCTTCAATCTTGTCTTTTCCGATTGTACCCAAACGGATATAACCGTTGGGAAGAAATAAGCCTAATTTTTCATTGGGGATATAAAAATTGTGGTCTTTGAGATAGTCCCGACCCAAATTGGTATTTGCAAACCACGTTACTAACCTATTATATTTGCGAAATAAACTTTGTGGATTGTTTAGGTAGCATAATTCCATACATATTTTTTAGCTTTCAATCGTATAATATCCGACGGTAACGCTTATGCCACCACCTGCGGGGTCGGCACACGTCAAGCGAAGTTCTGCCCCGTCTGCTCCAACGCCAAGGATACCGCCACCATTTCCAAGTGCTACACCGCCACCGGCCGGTATGCCTGTGCTATCTATGAGTACCCCTGCCGCGTCTGCCGCCGGGGTGTTTGCGGTTCCAAATCCGATACGGCATGCCACACCACCCGTATTTGCTTTGTCTGCCATGACGAGTAGCCATGTAATAACATATTTTGTACCGGCGCCTATTGCTCCGATAATATCGACGTCTGTTTGCGCCCCGTCTGCGTCGGTAATCTGTAAGTTTTTGGTAAGTACGTTGGGGTGGCCACCAATCACAAATGGTACACCGGCTCGGTTTGCATACCAATTTGTGCGGTCTGCCGCCGCAACTGCGGTCGGGTTAGTTCCGTGGGCAATGGCTACTTGTCCGACCTTTACTACTTCCCCGGCATCAACCGCATCGTGATCGCGGTTGCCTACAACGCGCACATTGCCTTCGGTATCAACCGCCGGTGGGATATAATCGCTATCTGCGGCCCGGGCTGTGTTTGCTTCATTAGCAACACCAAGCATCATAACGCCTGTGTCGCCGCTTACGTGTGCCGCATCTTCTGCCTTGCCTAAATTAGTAGCTCCGGTTCCGGGTATTTCAGATGTTATGTCAACATCTCCGATGTCAACGCCACTATTAGCTGCTAATTTGCCTATTGCGGCGGTTCCTGCGGGTAATGCCTCACCGAATTTTATATCGCCGATATATGTTGCATCCGTTATATTGCTTGCCGGTACGGTCGAAAGCGACGCGGCCATGAGTTGCATGCCGAGATTTCCGGCCGGAAGCGTCACGATATCCACATTTCCGATATTATTGTCGCCTGCTGCTATCGACGTTATGTCGACATCCCCGATATCTACCCCTGAATTAGCCGCCAGTTTCCCATACGCGGCGGTTCCTGCCCCAAGTTTTACGACACCGGTGCCATCCGTAGGAAGCGTCACGCGCACGGCTGTTGCTTCCAGACCTGCACCGATAGGCACTGCGGCCCCGGCAAGTTGGGAGAGATTTGTCACTGTAGAAACAGTCGTCACCGTTCCTGATCCGATTACTACATTGGGCATGGTTATGACATCCACATCCCCGATGTCTACACCGCTATTTGCTGCCAGTTTTCCGATTGCGGCAGTGGAAGCAAGAAGTGCGACCGGAAGGCCGTTTGCCGTAGATACGTCACCGGCATTGACACCATCGGCCCCGTGGATGAGTTTTATACGCTGATAATGCACCGAGGTAATATCATCAGAAGCGACTACATTTCCGCCGGACATGAGGTTGAGTGTCGTGTTGTCTGCCATATTTTTATTATACCATCAAAATCTTACGTTATATTGCAACTTGCGAATAATGTTATCACCCACAATCTCCGCAAGCCTGGTTGCTCCTGCCTCGTCGCTTATCATTGCTCCGTCCAAATTGACGGTCACCTGGTTAAACATACTGCCCCCAGCGGCATTATTAGTTGCCACGGCGACTGCTGCATGGGGAGTCACCGTTGTGTTCCATTCCAGACCATCCAGTGCCTTATTTACCAGGTTGACCCCACGGGTGACAATATCAACGACTGATGGGCTATTCCGCTTGGTAAAATCGAGCAAATTCTTAATTTTATTGACTGCATCCTGGGCACGACGTAATGCCTCTCCAAATGGCCCGGAAAGTCGATCAATAAGTTGTCCTCCCCAACCGGAAATAAATTCAAGTATACCGTTAAATATATTTTTGATACCGGCCCATGCGCCGCCAACCATCTGTAGTATTGCTTTCCACGCCTTATCCCAATCCCCGGTCAACAATGCAAGTCCGACCTTGATAATGCCATAAACGATTGACCACGCCAGTTGTACGATGCCAGTGATGATGCTCCAAATACCCTTAAATTGAACAGATAAATACTGCCAACTTGCTAAAAACGTATCAATGACCACTTTCATTGCCGGTAAGAGATATTCAAATAAAAATGTTCGAAATTCCTGTAACACTGCTTCAAATCCCTGCACATTGATTCCCATTTTTTGCAAGGCTTCCTGCCATGTCCCGGACGTTTGAATGACATTTTGAAGTGGTGTAAGGATCGCCGTCAATGTTTGAATAAGTTTTGTAGCAACGGGAATAAAAAACGTACCCAATACGACCATAAGTTGCGTCCAACTATCCTGCAAATTCGAAATTGATCCGCTTAATGTCTTTGACTGCCGATCCATCATATCGCCCCATTTGCCCGATTCTCCACCCAGACTTTCCAATGCTTTTTGAACAGCAGGAAATCCAATCTCTCCTGCTGATATCATATCCTGCATTTCTGCCGTAGATACCTTAAATTGTTCCGCCAGTAATCCCAATAAAGGTACTCCTGTTTCTGAAAATTGTCTCAATTCCATTCCCGTCAAACGACCAATTGCTTTGACTTGTCCGAAAGCAAGCGTCAATTGAGGCATTTTATCCCTACCGACTGCCGATGATATATTGCCCAACGTGGTCAGTGTTTCAATGACCTTATCGCCTTCCACTCCATACGCAAGAAGTCGTTTTGTAGTTTCTTGAAGTTCTACCAGATTAAACGGTGTTCTTTTTGCAAAATCTTGTAAATCAGCTAAAAGTTTTCCTGCTTTAGCCGCGCTTCCCAACATCGTTTCGAAAGCAATTTTTGTCTGTTCAAAATTTGCCGCAGCATCAAGTGCTGATTTTCCGATAAATACCAATCCTGCCGCCCCTGCGGCAGCTCCTACGACAAGCACGTTTTTGATTGTATTTCCTAGTCCGGCTAAACGATCCTGGAAATTACTTGTCTCCTCTTTTGCTTTACCGATTCCCTTCTGAAAATCAGTAATATCAGCCTTTACTCTTGCAATAACACTGCCTACCTCAAATCCAGCCATATACTATGATTTTACTACGAATCGGGGATTAGCGCGCAATCGCGATTTCAACACCTCAAAGCCTACATCATCAAATTTTTCTACCCGAGTAATCTGCGACGTATCCTGACTATTGAGCACACGCCAAAGCTCTTTAGGGTCTTTTACGTGGGGATTCTGAACGATAGCAAGTTGCATCCGGTATTCGGTGAGCTTTCGTCGTTCAACTTGTCGTGTGAGCCAGTACAATTCGTCAAAATAGACATCACACAGGATGTCATGCTTTGACCAACCATATTCGCTTCCCAGCAAATCTACCGCCCACCAGAGCCAATCTCCTTCGGCTTGCCGGTTTCCAGAGGGCGCGCTGCTTTTTTTATTCGTTCTATGATATCTCTGTAATTATTGACCTCATACACACCAACCGTGAGCTTGACGACTTCATCAAGTCCCAATGCGTTGACTGCTTCGACAGTCAATCCGGTTGCTACCGACAGGATATTGACGACTTCCGGCAGACTGGTTGCAATAATCGATGGAAGTTTCTTAAAAATCTCATCGCTCGTCAAATTCTCCAATCCGCCGATTTTTTCCGGCAACTGATTGATGAGTGTTAATACTTCTGCATACTTCCCAAGCGGCATTTTTTCAATAGTAACGGTTTTATTATCCAATTCAACTTTGATTGTTTTCATAATATATTTAGGCGGGCCACTAAAACGGGCCACTTTTGCCAAATCAAACAGGTCACGTTGTGGAATCGCCGATAAGACCCAAGTAATTTCCGTCACTTCTGCTCTCGTCGAGGAGTGCTTCAAAAGTTACTTCCACTACCTTTTCCTCATCGTTTTTGTGCGGCAGTACCACGGTTGAAGCCACGTATGCCTTATAGATTACGACATCATGGCGCCGTGTCCCTTCATTGATCGGATGTAATACCAACTGATAGGCATCATCCGTCGCCTTCTTCCCCGCAGCAGCACCGATCGTAATCCTGGTGTTTGCAGCTCCGGCAAATCCCGTCTGCGGCATCGCATTGCGAAGATTAGCAATCGTATATTCTGCCAATGCTAGCTTTGCGCTCATTTTCTCACCGGTGAGAAACTTTTGAACGACTGTATTGCCGTACTTATCCACCATTATGTCATGATGCTCCGGTTCATAAGACACTTCGACACCGCCGATCGTATGACCGAGATCAAGCGCGTTAAACGACACCGAACACACACCAACCTGTACGTTTGTTATGTCACCCATATTTTTTTCACGCTCCCTTCTTTCCTAATTGGGTAGTGCAAAAACGCTACTATTACTCCCAACCGGCAAATAAGAAATAATTTTTGCGTGCTTTCTCGTATTACAAGACACGCAAAGAGGTTGTATATTACCAATATCATCAGTTCCACCCATAGATAACGGCATGATATGATCTTCACTCAATTTTATTTCCGGCTCCTGTTTCTTACAACATAAACACATATTTTTATACATCAACTTCAAGGCTAACCATTCGTCAAACGTATGACTACCCAAAGCATTTATTTTACTTGCTTTGTATCGCTGATTTCTAAATCTTTTCTTTGCCAAAAGTTCTTCTTTTGATTTCAAAATTCTCTTTTGTTTTATTATTTTTGGTAAAAAATTGTGTTTATTCCATGGTGTATGACCCAAAGAAAAAGCTGTTTCTGGAATAACCCCGGTCTTTATTCCTCTTTTGGGACTTGATATACCCCTTTTCGCTATAGATATTTTTCGTTTAGTTTCCTCTGATTTTTTACCCTGATTTATCCCAATACAAGAAGCACTAATTTTAGCTTTATGCTTATCATTCAATCTGATACCTTTATTCCATGGTGTATATCCTTTTTCAAATTTCATTTTGTAACCTCACCAACACTAAACTCCTTTTCTATCGTAGCAGTCGTATCGAGTGTTTTCAAATGCTTAAAATTAAAAATGTTCATCGTCCCGCACCGATCGCATTGTATAGCAATCCGTCCGGCAAACAGATATTCGTAAAATAACAGTTTCCGGCACATATCATTTTTACACCGGGCCTCTCGGTATCCTTTGTTGTCAATGGTTATCATAATTTTATCGGATCAATGCTTCAAAATTGATGCTAAATTCGTCCATCCCGGCTTCGTTTCGGCCGATGTGTCCGCCCTCGGATAAAGCAAAAATATAGTAAAAATAGGTATCCCCACCGCCAGCCAAAACCTGGTTGCGCGTTTGATGAAGCGCAGAACGTACAGCATCGAGTTTTGTCTTTCCGGTTATATAGTCAGCGGCCCGGATAAATACCTGGAAGGTCGGATGCTTGGTCGGTACGTCTTTACTCGGCTGCATACCACCGGTATCAATGACTGCCACAATCGGCAGACTAGCCGTATCGGGATTATAGGAGTAGAAAAGATCAGTACCGAGCGTCCCGACGCTTTGGGATTGAAGATAGAGTGCAATTTGTTTGATGAGTACCATAGTATTATCCGGTCAATCGTTCCATACCGTCTTTGATATATTTAATAAACACCGACAGATTATTCTTGATCGGGTCTTCCAGATATTTTCCCTTCCGTCCCTTCTGAAAGCGATACTCCGGGTGCTCATGCAGCCGGGCCGCATATACCTTATTGTATCCGACAATTGATTCCTCTTTTGCGTCTTCAACATGCCCGCTTGCCTGCAACATCCCCGTATCGTGCGGTACCTCAAATGAGCTCAAGCGTAAAATTTCGCTTGCCACATCATGTATTGCCTGTTGAAACGTCCTCGGTACGCGCTCCAATAGACTTTTGATGCCTTCCTGAAAACTTTTGTCGTCCCAATCTATGTTGCTGCCCATTTTACTAATTCTACCTTGATATGATTTGTTTGTCCTTCCCCATCCACGGCCGTATATTTCGCAAATACCTTATAATCATTGCCACTGTAGGTCACTTTATCATCGGTATTGATCGACGTGGAAGCGGGGAGATAGGCGATTGCATCGATGGTCACAATCGATCCGTTGGGGAGAAGGCGTCGCTTGCTGGTTACCTGAACCCTGGCAAATACTGATGTAAGAGCACCAACCGTTTCCCGGCCCTGTTCGTTATATCCCGACTTGCCATAGAGCGAAATCGTTTGATTTAATAATCCTGCTAAGCTCATATTTCATACCTTTACGCGATCAATTCACCACCGCGACGCATGATGCCCCGGAGTGCTGCCCTGGCTTTCGGAGCAATCAATTGGTTGATGCTTACCACCCCACCACTTGTGCCGGATTTGCTGTACGAATAATCACCGATTGATTCGCTGTCTTTTTCCGACTTATCGGTCTTAAAAAAACTATCTCCCATTGCATTGATATATTCTGCCTCAAACGCCGTTGCACGCTTGACCGCCTCGGGAATCTGCTTGTAGTAGGTATATGGGGTTTCCTGGGAATAGTACGTTACATCCTGTATTCGTGGGAATTTCCCAAGTTGGTATATCCGATAAAAACTGGTGCTGTCCGGCGTGGTTGTCCATGCACTTGCCACGGTTATGACCCCCGCCTTGGTGCTTCCGGTTATAATCCGGCGCTGGCCTGATCCGGTACCTCCGACGATCTCAACTTCGCACCATTTCAGATAATCAACTTCAAAAACATTCTGGTCGTCGGTATGAAGGGTAAGCGTTGATGCGCCGCCACTACTTGCCCGACGCGCGAGTATACCGGCATAAAATTTCTCCTGCGGGCCTACATAGGCGTCAATAAGCTCCTCGGCTTCGGAAATTTCCACATCCGTCGGGGTAAATCCGGCAAGTTCCAACACTTCTGCCGCGGTGACATAGTTTCTTCGTGATGCCATGAAACTATTATATCAATTTTTCGAGGAAGTCACGCAACGCTAAAAACTCACGATCAAAATCTACATGCTCCCGGAATACTTGGTACATTGCCCGGCACATTGTTGCATAACGGGCCGGTTCGCTGTAGTATTCAATCTTCTTGACAATTTCCGGCACGGATAACCCATCTATGCCCACGCACGTTACGCCGTCTTTCATAAGGTGCATACCAAGCTTACCCATGTAATAACCCACCCGGGTCACCAGGGGACGAGCGACCGATGCGACATCGTGGATCACGTGTCCGTACCCGTCGCCGCCATACTTGGTATGCCATACAAAACGGCTCTGTTTTATGGCTGTCGCCATTTCCTCGTCCGTCCCTATGCTGCCATCACGGCAGGAGCCGCCATAGGTGCGGAAGTTCCAATCAGTCATTACCTGTTCGACTCTCTGAAATATTTGCCAGTCGCCGATAAACAATTGATCGGTTGAAAAACAATTGACGAAAGAAAATATATTTTTCCCCGGTTTTATTTCAAAATCGGGAGCAAATATCGTCGTGTCAAATTCCTGATGATAACTGATAAAGTGAATATCCGACGGGATTGGCTCATGGATAATTGCCGACGCCATGACGTTTTTTATCGGGCTATTGGGCGGCACGTTCCAGGCATTGCCGATCTGATAGATAAGTTTAGGATGATTCGGGTGCATAGCCGCGAGTTTTGCAAATGATTCAATGTGCATGGGAAGGGTTGCTATGACGATATCAATAGGTGCCTTAAAAAACGCGTCAACCGTTATGGCCCGGGTCATTACATTGTGCTGGGTATCCCGGATTCCATAGTGCCCATTTCCATAGTCAATCATGCTTTCGTTGATACCGAGATATTGAGCGACGGTCGCCGGATGATTACGATAGAGCTCTGCCATTTTCCAAAAACCCCGATCAAGCCAATCTTGACCAATAGGACGATACAATTGCCCTTCTAACCGATTTTCAAACAGCAACCGCAAGCTGTTATAGAGGCTCATGTGATGTTGATCTGCCAGTACTGTATACATAGTTTGATACTGCTATTGACGTACTTTTACCGCATGTGACCTATTTTTATCTACCTATCCCCCACTATCTCGCTCCTAGCCTTAAAATAGCTTTTCGAGGCTACTCCCCTATCCCCCGATTGATAGGGGATAGCGGGGGAGTGCTCTAAACTCTATTTTTACCACACTATTTCCGCATTTCAGTTATATACTATCCCTTTGGCTACCCTCATAAACCGGGGATCAAGCTGCACGTTTTGAATAGTCAAACACTGTTGCAGGTATCGCCGGAATTCGTCCAGTTTATACGTTATCTCCTGTCCCTGATGCGCCAGGGTATAGTTGTGGGAAAGTCCGGCCATGTGATGATAAAGCGACTTATCCATTGTACCAATTTTCGCTCCCATTGATTCCAATTCCTGTTGAATCATGCCAAAATGATCGAGCTTATCCGGTATGATGCCAAAATCCTTTTTTGTCTTTTCCAAAACATCCCGTCGGATAAGCAGACAACACGGATGCAGGCGTTCCCCGTCTTTTACACCGATCACGTCATCAAGCGCCATGAGTTGATCGATCCAATGCCAAAAAGAATCCTCAAGTATCAAAAAATCCTGCTCCATGAACCATACCCATTCGGCATCGGAGAATGATAATGCGCGGTTAATTGCATTATTTCGCCAATCACCCTGACCGACAGGATGCGACAGAAAATCAATGCTGTCTTCTTTCATGGAATCCATGACAAACTGCCGGAAATCATCCCCATGCGGTACTTCGGTAAACGCAATAATCACCCGGGCAAATTTACTGCGGTTGAGCCGTATAAAACTACGAAACAGCGGATATTCACAATTGGTCGGCCATACGATGATAAGATCAGCGGTTTTCATAATCCGAGTGTCGCGTATGCGTCAATCCGACGTTTTATATTCTCCCTAGATAAATTGAATTGTTGGATAATGCGATCAGTTGCCAATCCGTACAACTTATAAAAATCGTCTGTTTCCCATGTAGATTCCGCATGATTCCAAAATGTCACCCACCATTGTACCCGGCGCTCACCTTCGCGCTTTTCAAAATCACTTTCAAATCCTTGCGTCGGCAACCGTGTCGGATTGCCGGGTGGATCGGAGAGGCGGCGCGTAAGCGGCCGGTCAACTTCATCCCGCAGTAATCCGCCCACCCCGCTTGACAGGCTTCCTATGTGGCACCAGGACGCTTCACCGCCAAACATGCTGTATTTATAATGCGTAGCAAAATGGTCAAGATCATCCGGGTGTCCATGATACTGTGGGATGCACAAAATCCGCTCTTTGGGAATCATCGCCCGGAGTTGTAAACTCGCATCAACAAATGTATCCCCGGCAATGACATCTCCCTGTACGGTATAATTGTCTAATGAAGCAATGGTTTCGCCGCGTTTCCAGGCGCGTGCGCCAAAGTTTCGATCGGTTCGTAGCAATGTTTCTTTCCTGGTAAAAAAATAGCACGGCCAGAAGTTCGGGCCATGATCGCCTTCCCCTTCATACGACAAGCCCCAAAGCTGTTGTGCACGGGTCAGTATTTCCATTGCGCAACTGCCGCGCTTGCTTCCGACGATATCATAGTTCCCGGATTCCAATTTTTCAAAACACCAGTCAACAATCCCGGGCTTAAAAATGAAGCCGTCGTCTTCGATGAGCATGACATAATCCTCAAGCACCAAATCAAGCGCCTTATTGATAACGGTCCCATGCTCCATTTGCACGGGGTCATAGATAAACAGAATTTTCCCATCTTCATTGCTTTTTGCTATCCTGGTCTTGATATATTCAACCATGACGGTTTCTATAGGAGAATTGAGGCAAATGTATAACCAGTCGATTTCATCCTTCCAAACCCGATCGTAGAGGCCAAGCCAGTAATTGAGGAGATAGGGATCACCGGGAAAAGGTAAAATGGCAGCTCGGCTTCTGTTCATAACTTTGGTTATCGTAATATAGTTGTAAGATACTTGTCAAGAGATCAGACTTTCATCAACGGATCGCCGTCAAAATGAGTGATAATTGATTTCATAAGTGAGTAGTTTCGGATTTGAACCGCGCACACCGTCCGGTGACGACCAGCCGAACTCGCCTTGCGGTTTCCCGGTTGCTATCGGCCAACTACTCTTTATCCGATTATATCCAAACTATAAAAATATCACACCAGTACCAGTGCCTTCTTTGCCCACAATCAACTTTTTATTATATCCCCTCAATTCATCCCAAAACCTCCAAACCTCAACTTTCTCATTGCCTCGGAGTGCCGCATCATGCAGGGCAATAATCCCACCCGGACGCATAAGCGACATATACATCAAAAAATCTTTTCCGACTGCATTATAAGTATGGTCACCGTCAATAAAAAGAAAATCAATTTTTCTGCCTTTTAATAATCCCGCGACATTTGCCAGCGTCTTCGGATCATGGGAATTGCCGGATATGCCGATTGCCGGCGGGTTCATATATGCCAGTTCCCCATTTTTTATCCGGTCGCGCACAAAATTGATGGCTTCCTGGTCGTTTTCAATGGTAATCAGAATCTCCGGGGCAAATGCTTTATGCCATAATTCCATTGAGTACCCTCGCCACATGCCGATTTCAACAATGACCTTCGGGCTTATCTTTGCCACCAACGGCAGAAGTTCCCGCAATTCGTCCTTATTTTGCGAGGCTTTGGATTCCTGGATAATTGTTTCAAAATCTATAGCCATTGATAGTCCTCTCTGCTTGGTTTATAAAATCCGGTCAATCCGCGAGGCGTCGAGAAGTGAAACGGCCGTAATTCCCCGTCTTTGACCCAATCTTTTATTTGTTGCGGCAATGGCCCCCAAGGCCATAACAGTTCATTGGGATGATCTGGGTTTTGGCCTACCTGTGCCATGTGGCGGTGCAAATCGTGGATGAAGACAAAGCCTCCGGGCAGGAGATAGGGGAAAAATTTGATAAGCTCGGCAAATCGTATCTGCGGCTCGGTATCCAGAAGAATAAACCCATATTTACGCAATTGCATTTTATCGATACCTTCTTGTGGATTTCCCTCACGGGGTTCAAAGTTTGCCACGTCCCCAAAATGACATGTCACTTGATCTTTCAATTCCATTTTTCCGTAAATCCGTTCACAAGCCTTATAGTGCAATTCCGGTAAAAACTCGATTGTATCCAAATGCCCTTTGCCATTGTCTTTGAGCGCTATGCCCATATAGGAAGCACCGACGCCTACATGCGTGCCGGTTTCCAGCACGCGATCCGGCTTGAGCAATCGGATCATGGCATACATAAATTCCCCGGTTTCACACTCGAGCCCGGCATCATTAAATGACGAAAAATCTCCGGGAGTAAGTACGCCGACTGCCGGCATATCCCAATGGCCCTCCGCGTGCTCCACAAGTGTCGGGTCAAGCTCCATTAGTCGTTTTGTGATACTCATAGGTTAAAAATACACCTTGCTTAAATCCAAATCCGGGATGAGTTTTTGTAATTCCAAAAACCGCTCATAGATACTGGTATTTTCCATTTCGCAAATCACCCGGGCGGCTACAAACGCGCCCCGGCACTTTCCTGTTACGCTTTGGATAAGCACGATTTCCCCATTTTGCATCAGATACTTTGGTATGTGACAAGATAAATCCTTCACCCAAGTATAATTGGGGCCACTCAATAATCCTATTTTGTATACCCGGACGCCGCTTTCATCCTCATTGACTGCCGGCAGATCATTAGCTACGATCACGACCGATGTTATTTTATCCACCTTTAGTTCCGCAAGCGTTTTGTATGCGTCTGCATCTCCCAAAAATAAATTCTCCCGCAGTTGTAGCTTCATACAATCCCTTTCTCAAAAAAAGTTTTCCATTGCTGGGCAATGGTCGCTTTTCCGAATAATTCAATGGCCCGCGCCCGGCCTGCTTTTGATATATCATTCGCGCGTTTATCATCGGTCAATAATTCCTTTATGTGAAACCGCATTTGCTCCACGGTATCACAAACAAAACCGCTTTTGCCATCTTGGATAATCTCATCGACTTCATAAAAATCTATTTGCTCCAAGTTTGGTACATGAGCAATTTTTTTGCTTGCCGCCACAATCGGTATACCCATCATCATGGCTTCGATAAATGAAAGCGTATAACTTGCCGGCCATGATCCGGTATACACAAACACCCGGGCTGCTTGCAAAAGTTCAATCTGATGCTTCGCCGTGACTTCTCCGCCGTTAAACATACCAAGGTCATTGTTGCCCGATCCATATACTTTCGCCCCTTCAAAACCAACCAGTGACCCCAAAACCATATCGTAGTGACAAAACTGTGCTCGTCCCTTGAGTGTTTGGGTAAAATTGATCGGCCGCAGGTCTTTCCCTGTCCAGCCGGTAAACTCGTCCGGGTCTTTATAGAATCGAATCAATGCCGTTTCGCCGGCATAATTAGGTATATTTCGTTCTTTAGGGGAGTACCGAACAATCTTCAATCCTTCTCTAACGAGCGGCTGTATGCTTCGCTCGACTGCCGAGATAGATTGCCCGATTGTGCGCCATACTACTTTTTTGTGTTTTATAGCGGGCCAATTTTGAATCAATGGCTGTTCACTCTCCCCGGACATAAAAACGAGCACATCGTATGGATCGATCAATTCCGGCGGAAGTTTTGTTTTGGGATGATTTGCAGTAAGTTCGATAAATTTCTCGTCCAGGGGAGCATTGGGTATGCCGGGGCGGGGCAGGGTATAGGAGCCGCGGGGATCACGATAGCAACCGTTGCCGTAGACTTCATGCCCAAGCTCCGTCCAGAGCTTCATTTCGTCATACTCAAGCACTGCATGACATGAGAGATATTGAATCCGCATATTTTCTTTACTGTAATATAAATGTAATATGTTTGTCAAGTAGTCAACTTGATTGCCTGTAACCGTTCCAGCATTTTTTTTCCGACAACTTCGGTTGCAAAACTATCTTTTACGAGCTTTTGGCCGCGTTCGCCAACTCCCCGCGCCTCATCCCTGTGACCATACACATACCTCATGGCCGCCCGGATATCATCAACTGCCACCTGGGCCCACTTCTGATCGTCGCGGTACCATTGCTGATTGCGAGTGTTTCCGACCAACGGTACCATCGTGCAGGGAAGGAGATAGGCCGTTTCCTTATCCTTCAAATACTCATGGATACCGCCGCAGTCAGTCGATATGATTGGGTTTCCGGTGAGCATGGCTTCCATCTGTGGTATGCCCCATCCTTCGCCCCTATGCGGGCTCACAAAGCAATCAAACGTCTTATGGAAGGAATACATCTGATTCCGGGCAATCAGATGCCGATAGAGATAAACCGGTGCATAGTAGGAGAGCTGCAAACGATTTTTGACAGTAGCAATATGCTCGTTTATCTCCCTGCGTTTATCCGGGGTGAAATTATCCACATACGTCTTGATTACCAGGGCGACAGCATCTTTGTCAGTAAACTCTTGCCAATAGGCTTCCAGGAGCGCCACGGGATTTTTTCGCTCCGTCCACTCAAAAATAGAATAAAACCTGTATTCTTCTATTTTGGGCGTCTTATACGGCAACACGGTACCGATATTGGCATCAATAGCCTCGGGGATGATATAGATAGGCTTTGTTATACCGGAATTTCTGATCGATTGGGCGTTGAATTCGCTGCCTGTCCATATCTCATCAACCAAATTTATTCCGGCGACGAAATCCGGCGGGAGCTTGTCGGTTTCCCAAAACACCCGACCGATGTGATACTTCCCCGGCTCAATAAACTGACCGTAAATGTTGGGAGTCGTATGCAGTATTTTTATCTGATACTCCAAGGGCAAAATAGCCAAATCCCGCACCTTCTGGCCCAATTCCCCAAATTCTGCTATTTCCAGACAATGCCGGGTCAACTCAACCGTTACGCCAATACCAGCACTCGTGAGCGCAGCTATGTCATGGCGATTGGCTTCGCCATATCCCGAAAAATCTAAACCAGGCCCACAATATCGGACATTCATAAATTTATTCTCCCATTGTCCACAAAGTTTTCCACAAAAAGAATCGGCAGGACTTTTTTACATATCTGACAAACGATAGGATCATCAAATACTGTTTGTTCCTTTTTCACTTTCACGTCGGTAACAAACGCACGTTTTCCGCACCATTGACAGATATACACAAATTTTTTCTTTATCTGGTCATACATGATTGACCCCTGCCGCTTCTTCTTCTCCCATAGGTATCCAATTTTCCGGGCGATACGCATTGGTATGATCACAGTGACGACACGGTAACGATGAAAATTCAAATGGCGTCGCACCGTATCCTGCCGGCCTTGTGCATCCATGACACACATACCGAAATTGCAATCGTGCCGGTACAACGGTTGTTGTTGATTCTGATTTCACTTTCATATTCTCACCCCCCCTCATTTGACTGGTTCAAGTTGCAAAAAATTCGCCATGTTTTGTTGCTTGGGCGGTTTTTCAAGCACATCATCAATAATCTTTTTGAGCACATCCGCCGTCCGGTCAAGCGTCCATTTCCGGGCATAATCAATCCCTGCCTTGCCCCGTTCCATTGCTTCATCCTGATGCTCATAGACCCAACGCATCCGGCGCCGGAGATCATCTATGTCACATGTTACCATCTGCCCGACATCCATATTTTTATACCTGCTATAGAGGGCAGGCGACGGCCCTGCGACTTTGACTTCATACATATACGCAGAATCAAAGTATTCGCTGATTCCGTGAGCATTGGGCACAATCACCGGCATACCGGTAGCCATACATTCAAGCGGCGTCACGCCAAACCCTTCGCCGCGGCTGGGAAACACCATACAATCACTCCGGGCCAAAATCCGCTGCATGTCAAACGGCGATACCTGACCGGCTATGACTTCGATATTGCGGTATATCTCCTCATTGATCGGAAAATGCTGATACGGATTAGTGAGTGTCGTTTTGAAAATCATCCGCACCGGCTCATCGATAGCAAACTCACTGGTAAACGCTTTGTAGACTTCCAAAAATCCTTTACGGGCGTTGTAGGCGTTATAGTGCAGGAAGGTAAAATAGTCGTTGTTTTCCCGCCTGCTTGGCCTAGTAACCGGCTTAAAAATCATTGGATCATACCCCAAGGGCACCACGCTTGCCTGGATGCCGGACTTGGCAAATACTTTCTGACACCAATGGGATGGCACAATCACTCGGTCAGCCAATTGCAGATAGTCAATCCAATCATCCGGGATTC
>ERZ1292629.170-Hain-H43-01um-R1-170-length-66954-cov-82_pt2 | contig 37009 bp, 35 predicted proteins | sample MGYA00564399_ERZ1292629 | MGnify/ENA primary metagenome ERZ1292629 (study PRJEB36523, sample SAMEA6512636) | groundwater metagenome | collected 2019-01-08 | study: AquaDiva: Metagenomics assemblies of 32 groundwater samples
TATGTGGAGTTGATATTCAAATAAATTCAATAGGTGGAGGAGGTAGCTCTATAACAGGTGGTATATTAAATTATGTTTCTAAATTTTCATCACCTAATAATATTATTCCATCATCTATTTTTGATAATGGTATTAATGTCGGTATTGGTGTATTACAACCAAATTCTCAATTTCATATTACTGGTTCTATATCAGCTAGTAGTATAACAGCAAGCTCGTCTATATCTTCAATAACTCTTAGTAGTGGAACAACGAAAACATCGACATTAGTTTTTGGTGATAATACACAAATGATAACAGTTCCAACTGGTGGTGGTACTAATGAACCTTGGGAAGGAAAATTACATATTGCTTGGGGAGATGGAAATCCATCTATTGATGAAACATTATTTGGATTTCAAAATACTGTATTAAGTGTTGCTCAACCAACACCAACAAATATTGGTGTTTCTGTTGGAAGATTAGTTAGATTTGTTTTTAAAACAAATATTATAGTTGCAACTATTAGATATTTTGGAATTTCTACAGTAGCTGCTGGAGCATATTCAATGGCAATATATAACGCATCAACAAGTGCTAAAGTTTGGGGAACAAACACTATTGGAACTATTGCTAATTCATGGAGTGCTAATGTTTCTGGTTTACCAGTTACATTAAATTCAAATACACCATATTGGTTTGGAATTGGTGCACGAACAACTGGAACTACTCCTGGATTTAGAACACCAGCATTTCCAATTCCTTCTTCAATAACATTAGCAACAATGCCAGGAAGTTTAAGTGCATTTGGAAATCGTTTTGCGCAAGTAGTATTGACAACTGGTAATTGGCCAGTAACATTACCAGCATTGGCAAATGCAGCATGGGGAGCAAACGGAACATTACCACTTATATTTTTAGATAGTGCTTCTTAATTTTGATATTCAATCCAATTTAGAATAAAAATTGGATTTGCAAAATAATATTTATCTGGATATTTTTCTAATAAAATATCCCATGCAATTGAAAAACTATCTGTTGAACCTATACTAGTAATTGTTCTATAGTTTTTTGGTAACATTAATCCTTGCCAACTATTAAAATTCCAAGAAATAGAATCTGTTATCGGAATATTTTTTAATGAATCAGCAATAATGTCATTCTTTGAAATACTAAAAATATTAAGTGAAACATTTTCCATTTTTTTAGAAGAAAAATTATTAGCTTTTAGAAATGTCGGAATAAAATATGGTATACCACCGATTTCAACATTTTTAATGGTATGGATGTTTATTTGTTTTCCATAAAATGCAATAGTTATTTCTTTAATCGATAGTTGTTTTTGTTTACGAAATATTTTTGGAAAATTATTTTCAGATGGAAGTTCACATGAAATAAATAAACCGACGACTAATAGTATAAAAATAATAGTTTTCATTTTAGTATTAATAGTTTTTTATGAAGTACCATAGATACATTTCTCCGTATGCGAAGTTTTTTGAAATGAATCTCATATAAATCATATTTTAAGATTAGAATTACTGTACCAATAAATATTGGCGGTATTTCACCATTACTTAAATATTTAAAGTTGCTAATTTTAATAACTTCATCTCCAAGTTCAAATTTTCTATTCTTCATGTTTTAATATAAACAATAAGTTTGTTATATGATATATTTACAGAATTTTTGAATCAATATTTTTAATATTTATCACCAGAGTATATATTTTGAACTTGGTGTTCAGAATATTCTTTAATAGTTTTTTCAATCTATTTGATATAGACGGTGAACTTAAACAAATTAATTATACGTAATTGAGGAAAAACAGATGCCAAGTTTAGTTTCAGCTGGTGTTTTTACATCAGAAAATGATTTAAGCTTTGTACCGCAAGGAATTGCTGCAATTGGTGGAGCAATTATTGGTTTAACAAAAAAAGGTCCAGCATTTCAACCAGTTCAAGTTACAAGTTTTTCAGATTTTAGAGCTAATTTTGGTGGATTAGATCCAAAAATGTATGTTCCATATACAGCAAAAAATTATTTACAAAATGCAAATATTCTTAATGTTGTAAGAGTTTTACAAACAACTTCTCCACAAGATGTTGGAAGTGCTGTGATATTAGCTTTTCCTTCCAGTGCAACTGCAACTACTACACTTACATCTTCATGTACAGCAATGGCTGTTTTACGAGCAAGAAGTGGTTCAACAATTACAACTGCAAATGTAAGTGGTACATCAAGTAATTTTATATTGAATATTAATGGAACTACAGCAGGAAATCTCTCATTGGATTCAACTTCACAAGGATATATTGAAAAAGTATTAGGAACAGATCCATTTGTAGCCAAATCTGGTGATATATTAACAGCTATTTATGTTGAATCAGTATTCAATTACGCATATTTTGCATCTGTTGGAGTAACTGGTTCAGCATTAGCAAATACGGGATATGCAAGTGGAATTGGTGGATATTCTCCTGGAAGAACTCCAACTATAATATCTCAAAATTATAATGGACAAGTATACGATCTTTTTTATTTAGAAACATTAGGTGATGGTAATGCATCAAATACCGATACTAAGATTAGTATTTCAATGGAATCATCACAAGTTAGTGTTAGTGCTTATCCACTTTTTACAATAAATATTAGAGATTATAGCGATACAGATTCAAGACCATTAGTATTGGAATCATTTACTTGTAATTTAGATCCTACATCGAATACATTTATTGCACGTGTTATTGGTGATAGAAAGAAAACATTTAATACATTAGTTGATCCTCCTGAAGTTGTATTTAATGGAATTTTTGACAATAAATCAAAATATATTAGAGTTGAAATGAATGATGGTTATCCACAAGATTCTAAACCATCCGGATTTAAAGCAATTCCTGCAATGCAAGCTGGTCCTATTTTTACTACACCATATCAACTTAATCATTTGAATTCTGCTGGAAATAAAGATTCAAAAGAATATATGGGATTTGATAATACTACGCAAGGTGCAATAAATCGTACTAATTTCTTGGTGACTGGAATTTCTGCAGCTTCAACCAATATTGCTAAAGGATTTCTTATTGCAACATTAACATCAGAAATTTCTTCTTCTGTTGCTGCTACTGCATCATTAACAAGTTCATATTTCTTAGTTGATTCAACAACTGGTTCAAATTCTGCAAATGTATATAATAAGATTGCTATGACAATTCCATTTTATAATGGATGGGATGGTATAGATGAGAGAAAAGATCTTCTTCAAGTAATAAATGATGGAACTCTTTCTGCTGAATTTTGGAATGCCGTAAAAGTATTAGGAAATCCCGATGAATTAGATTTTAACTTATTGACTATTCCCGGAGTATATGCTGGTGGTCCTGCTTCTCAGGGTTCAATTCCATCTAAAGCAATTGATATGATTACCAATCGTGCTGATGCATTTTATATTGCAGATATTGGTGATAATACAATTTCTACAACTACCGGTGCGGTAATGAATTCTACATTAGATGGAGTTGTAGAAACTTCAAAGTCATTTGATACTAATTATGCAGCCGCATATTATCCATCTGTAAGAATTCTTGATAGTGATAATAATAAATTTGTGTGGGTACCAGCTTCTGTTGTCATTATGGGTGCTTATGCATTTAATGATAAAGTTGGACAACCATGGTTTGCACCTGCTGGTTTAAATCGTGGAGTTCTCAATGTATTTGAAGCTAGAAAACGATTAACGCAACCAAATCGTGATACACTATATCTTGGAAAAGTTAATCCAATTGCAACATTTACGAATCAGGGAATTGTAGTTTGGGGACAAAAAACATTACAACTGCGTGCTTCTGCTCTTGATCGTGTTAATGTTAGACGTTTACTTATAACAGCACGAAAAATTATTGCTTCTGTTGCAAAGTATTTTGTATTTGAACCTAATGATTCTAAAACACGAAGTAATATTGTTAATGCAATAAATCCGATTCTTGAAAAGATTCAAAAAAATCAAGGATTAACAAAATTCAAAGTTGTTATAGATGAAAGTAACAATACACCTGATACAATTGATCGAAATTTATTAATTGGCGATATTTTTCTGCAACCTTCTCGGACGGCTGAAATATTTGCATTTTCGTTTAATATAACTCGTACTGGAGTTTCATTTGGAGATGAATAAAAAGTAATTTTTGAATAGTTTAAGAAAAAGCCAGAATTTTTATTCTGGCTTTTTTATTTACCTTTTATTAAAACATATTATATTTATTTTATAACATATATCAATAATATCATGAGTGTAATTAAAATATTGTGTTTATACTGTAAAAAAGAAACAGAAAACAAAAAATTTTGTGGAATAATCTGTAAAATAAAATATGGACAAATAGAAAATATATGTAAGAATTGTAACAAAAAATGGATTTCAAAAAAATGCTTTGGAGTTCAAGATTTTTGCAAAAGAATATGTAAATCTGAATATAACAAAAAGAATAAAAAATTTTATTGTTTATATTGTAAAAAAGAAACAGAAAATAAAATAAAAAATAAAAAATTTTGTAACGAATTATGTTATAATTCTTGGTTAGTTGATGTAAAAGAAAAAAGAAAGAATGGATATATAAAAAAATATGGAGTTAATCATCCATCAAAAATTCCAGGATGGATAGAAAAAATTAAAAAAACAAAACTTGAACGTTATAATAATGATAAATTTATTAATATTGAAAAAATTAAAAAAACAAAATTAGAAAGATATGGAAATGAAAGTGCGTTTTTATTTGGTTCTGTTGAATTCAAAAATATAATGAAAAAAAGATATGGAAATGAATATTATAATAATAGAAAAAAAATGATTGAAACAATGAAAGATAAAAAATATGATGATTATAAGAAAAAAAGACTTGAAAACATTACAGTAAAAATACAAAATAAAGAAATTGGATTTGAATCAAAAAAATATAAACAATATCTTGAAAATAATAATGTAGTTAATGTATCACAAATACAAGCAATAAAAGAAAACAAAATAAAAAAACAATTTCAAAATACATACAATGAAATATTAAATAATCTTGAACGATTTGGAAATGTATTTCCTTTATTTAATATAGAAAACTATAATGGAAATCACAATCAATATGATTTTATTTGTAAAAATTGTAATAATAGATTTAAAAGTTCATTTATGAATGGTGCATCTCCAAGATGCGAATATTGTTTTCCATATAGTATTTCTATTTTACAACAAGAAATCTTTGATTTTATTAAATCTATTTTACCAAACAATACAGAAATTCTAAAAAATAAAAGAATATTAAATAAAAAAGAAATTGATGTTTTTATACCAAAAATGAATATTGGATTCGAAATAAATGGATTGTATTATCATAATGAAATTACAAAACCAAAAATGTATCATCTTGAAAAAACAATAGAAGCTGAAAAACAAAATATACATTTAATTCATATTTTTGAAGATGATTGGAGATATAAACAAGAAATAATAAAAAATAGAATATCTAATAGTTTACATTGTAATACATATTTATTTTCTGCAAAAAATTGTATTATTAAAGAAATAACATCAAAAGAAAAAAATGAATTTTTATTAAAATATCATTTACAAGGAAAAGATACTTCATCTATAAAATTTGGTGCTTTTTATAATAATATATTAGTTTCTGTAATGACATTTGGAAAAATGAGAATTGCACTTGGAATTAAAAAAGAAAATAAAGATAAAAACACATATGAATTATATAGATTTTGTTCAAATAATAACATTCCAGGTATAGCTTCTAAATTATTTTCAATGTTTATTAAAACATACAATCCAGAAAATGTAATTACATATGCAGATCGATGTTGGACAAAATCTACAAATAATTTATATGATCATTTGGGATTTTTGAAAATTTCTGATGGAACACCAAATTATTGGTATATTGTAACAGATAAAAAAATTCATAGATTTAATTTTAGAAAAAATGTTTTGAAAAAAAAATTATCAATTTATGATGAAAAGTTATCAGAAATAGAAAACATGAAAAATAATAATTATATAAGAATTTGGGATTGCGGCAGTTTAAAATATATCTGGGGAAAAAAATAATAATTTCTCACTACTTGCAGAAAGAAAGCCGATTGATATGATTTAATCGGCTTTTTTATTTTTTATATGTATTTACCTGTATTTAATTTTTTATTATATTATTATATGAATTTGAATTTTATATGTGATAAATTTAGACATTTAATTTGTTCTCCTTATTCTATAGATAATTTACACAAATGGCTCTTGAATTAAAAATCAAAAAATGTTGGTTTCATAAAAATCATTATGATATTCTAAAAAAACGAATATTAGAAATTCAATCAAAATGTAAAATAGTTTCTTCACAAGAAATTTTAAAATATATCAAAGGAATTTTAATATGAAAATACTCGTATGTGGAGATCGAAATTGGTCGAATAAAGAATCTATTCAAAAAATTCTTGAAAAATGTAAAGATAAATGTACTTTGTTAATTCATGGTGATGCACGGGGTGCTGATCGTTTAGCTGGTGAAATTGGAATTGAATTAAGATTAATTGTTCTTGCTGTTCCAGCTAAATGGGATAAATACAAAAAAGCTGCCGGTCTAATTAGAAATCAAGAAATGTTAGATATGAAACCCGATTTAGTAATTGCGTTTCATTCTGATATTGAAAATTCTAAAGGTACTAAACACATGATTTCAATTGCTAAAAAAGCTGGTATTAAAGTTTTATTGATTACAAAATAATTCAATAGCAGTTTAGCCCAATGATAGAGGCATTGGTTTTAGAAACCAATTAGTTTCAGTTCGAATCTGAAAACTGCTACAATGATATACAATTTTAAATATGGTGATATTGTAATAGTAATTACAGGAGTGTATTCTGGAAATATTGGTGGGGTTTTATTAATAGAAAATTCTTTAACCAAAAATCTCGCTGTAAGAATTTCACCTTTATTGTCTGTAGTAGTTTATCCTAGAGACATTATTATTTTGTGATGATGAAATATATCCATTTTAAAATAGGAGATTGTGTATTATTAGTTACGAATACTGATATACCGATAACTGGAATAATTAGATATATATATTCTGGTTCTGATGGTTCTATTTGGTATGAAACAGAATATTTAGCTCAAGAAAATGTAAATGAATATCCCATAATATCATTATTTGAAAAAAAAGATTTAATATTGTTATGAAACATGATTTTAAAATTGGTGATAAAGTTTTAACTATTAATTATCATTGTTCAGATGGAACTATTATATATGATAATATAAATATGATCGGTACTATTGATTATATTAGTCTTGATAATATCTTTATGAGAATCATTTATTTAGAATCTAAATATAAGAATAATGAACCAGATCAACTAGATCATTGTTATCCACTTGTTTCAGACATTATTTTGTTATAAAAAATATTTTTTGTAACTATTTCTTTTTTATTTAGAATAGATTATATTACCTTATCATTAAATTAGAAAGGAATATAATATGTTAAAGACTATCAAGAATGCATTTTCAGAGTTTGTTGCACTAAAACTTGAAGTTCGTATTAAAAACGATCGAATCAAGTGGCTTCAAGCATCGCTTCTTCCTCATTTGAAGTTAGAACCTGATACACAATTGTGTATTGATGAAAAAATTCTATTTCTAAAATCTGAATATGACTATAAGTTCAGTCGAAAAGTTCAGAAACTTGAAACTGAAATTGAACAAAAGAAAACAAAACTCAGTACACTGAAATCAATTGAAAAACAAACTGGGGTTGCAAAGAAAATTTCAAATAGTTGTGTTGAGTCAATTGTTATGAAAGACAAGACCGGAGAATAATCGTAAAAGAATCCACGATGAAAAAGTAAGCATTAAACATCATTATTTTTTCTAAGGCTATAGGAAATAACATTCTTATAGCCTTTTTTATTTTCTGTTGTTGTTATATTTATAACAGTATATGATTTATTACAATAAACAATTTTAATTTACAACAGAAATTAGGAAAACAATATGGCAACAGAATTATTGAGTATTGATCAGCTATTATCCAATACAGCAGAACCAAAAAGAGAATTTAGATGGATAATTTCATTAAATGGAATTGATGCATATACAGCAAGAAGTTCTGCACTTCCAAGTGGTTCATTCGGAGAAACAGATATTCAATTTATAAATTCAATTCGATACCTTTCTGGAAAATATAAACCCGATGATTGGACATTAAAATTATGGGATCCAATTGCTCCGTCAGAATCACAAAAAGTTATGGAATGGGTTCGATTGAATTATGAAGTAATAAGTGGACGAATGGGATATGCTGATTTTTATAAAAAAGATTTAGACATAAAATTACTTGATCCTCCCGGTGGAGTTGCAAGTCAATGGACACTTAAAGGCGCATGGGTAAAGAAAGCAGATTTTGGAAAATTAGATTACACTTCGGATAATTTAATTGAGATTGATCTTACAATCCGTTATGATACCGCTGTTTTGATTTTTTAATCTTACAAACAATAAATATATGAGGTATATATGCAGCAACCAAATGTTCCTTCTCAATCAGTTCCTTTTAATGTTCCTAAATTATCAGTAATTTCGGTTCCATTACCAAGCAATGGAAAAGTATATCCAATTGATTCTCCACTTTTTAAAAAAGAAAATCTTGATGTTCGAGAAATGAGTGCTAATGAAGAAGATTTGCTTACATCTGTTTCATTGATACGAACAAATAAAGCAATTGATTCTGTAATATCTGCATGTTTGATAGATAAAACACTAGATATTAATAAATTGATTATAGGTGATAGAAATTCTATTCTTATTGGACTTGTTCTTGCAAGTTATGGAAGCAAATACGTAGCAGATACAACATGTTCATCTTGTAAAGAAGTAAATAAAAAATATGAATTTCAAATTAATAATTTAACAGTAAAAGAATTAATAACTACTCCAGTTCAAGAAGGTACAAATGAATTTTCTTTTACACTTCCAAAATCTAAACTTCAAATTACATTTAAACTTCTAACATCAGAAGATGAAAAAGAAATTCAATTAATAATTGATAGAACAAAATCTATATTATCTGATAAACGAGAAACAAATGTTACTACTCGTCTTAAAAAACAAATTTTATCTATTAATGGTGATTATGATAAGCAAAAAATTTCTCAATTTATAGATAATAAACTGATGTCAATTATTGATTCAACAGCATTAAGAACATATATCGATGAAATTTCTCCTGATATAGATACACATCAAGAATTTAAATGTTTTAACTGTAATTTTACTGATTCAATTGAAATACCGATAACATACGACTTTTTTTGGCGCTCGAACAGATAAGGAACGAGGTGATATAAAAACTCGAGTAATGGAAGAAGTGTTTTTGTTAACATATTATACATCAATGACGTTTCAAGATATATACAATTTACCAATTAGTTATAGAAAATGGTTTATTACAAGACTTATTAAACAGAAAGATGATGAACTTCCTAAAAAATAACACTCATGGGATTTCTTAATTATTTACAAAAAATAATTTTGGGTTATGCAATCAAAAAAGAAATTGATAATGACCCAGAATTTAAACAGACAATTACTGATTATAGTGAAGAAATTGATCGTCTTGCAAAAGAAATAGATAGAATTGATAAAAAACATGGATGGGATAAATATAGAAAATTATCTGATACATAATGGCAGATACAAAATCCATAGACAGTATGTTAGCAGAAAATATTTCTGCTACAAATCGACTTACGGTTCAATTAGAACGATTTGTAAAATCATTTGATAAAAAAACTTCTTCTTCAAAAAAAACTTCTAATTCTCGAAAAAATACCCCTATTAGTGATGATGATTTAGATGATGATATTGGTGATTATATTGAGGCTCAATTAACTCGAAGTATTTCTACTTCAATAGATAAAATTAAAGCTAAAAATTTAGCACCAGAAATTATTTCTAAATTTTCAAAACTTCTTACAGAACAAACTTTAGCATTTCAAGGTAGTAAAAAATTCGATAAAATTCGACAGAAGGGATTTGAAAATTTCGGCAAAAAATTTGTAGAAGAATACTCTGCTAAAGGTGGTAATTTAGATGATTTAAAAGACGATGAACAAGAATTAACACTTCAACGAATAAAAATGTTTCGTGATTATGCGAAGAAAACAAAATTATCGAACGATAAGAGATTAGATGTAGAAAAAAATATTATTTTAGCAACAGAACACGAATTTATCGTTAAAAAACGACACAATAAAAATCTTGAAAAGGTTAATGATACGTTTGATAAAATTTCTGATAAAATAACTAGTGTGTTAGGAGAAGGTATTTTAGGAAAAACAGCAAGTAGGTTTTTAGAAACCAGAAAAGAAAAATTTGGTGGATTTTTTGCAAAAAAAATTGGTCCTGAAGGAGAATTTTCAGGAACATTCCTTAATAAAATACTCGGTACCTTTTCAAAATTTACAGTTGTTTTAACTCTTATTGGAGGAATTTTATTAGCACTTATAACTAGATTTATCGGATTATTTAATGCAGCTTTAAAGTTTAATGCTGAAATTTCTAAAACATTAGGAATTACAAAATCATTTAGTACTGAAATAGAACCAGCAATTGCTGCTGCATCTACTACATTTAGAAAATTTATTGATAATCAACAAGAATCAAATGAACTTGCGATTGAAAGTGCTGCAGCATTATTCAATGAATTTGGTACAATCGAAGGTTTATTGGAATCTAATATTGAAGGTGTTGGTGTTCTATCTAAACGATTAGGAATTTCAACAGAAGAAGCAGCTAAATTCTTTGCAGAAATGCAACTAGGTTGGCAATTATCTGGAGCTGAAACAAAGAAATTTGTTAATTATGTAAAAACTCAAGCAGAATTTTCCGGTGTTTCATTTGCTCGTGTAATGAAAGATATTTCTACTCATGCTGAAATGGCATCAATTTATTTTCATCGAAGTGCTAAAGATATTGCTAATGCAGCAATTCAAGCACAAATTGTAGATGGTTCATTATCAACTGCATTCAAAATGGCCGATGCATTTAGTTCGTTTGAAGATTCTGCAATAAATGCATTTAATTTAAGTGTAATTACTGGTCAAAAATTCAATGCAATGTCTTTGTTTACTCAAGCAAATTTTGGTAAAGCAGATGAATTTATGACTAATATGCTTAGAAAACTCGATAAAGTAGATTTTAGTAAATTAGGAATTATTCGAAGAAATCTTCTTGCAAAGTCAGTTGGATTTGAAAATATTGGCGAATTACAAAAAATGATTAACAAACTTAAAGAAGATGATTTTCTTCATGATATTGTTACTGGTAATTTTAAAATAATAGGAAAAGATAATATTGAATCTTATGTTTCAACATTACGAAGAATGAAACGTCAGGGAATAGATATTTCTGGTGTTAGTAAAGAAAGTGCTGAAGAATATGCAAAAACATTATCAAATGCTCGTAAAAAAGGATTAGAAAATCGTGCAGAAATTGAAACATACACAGAAATTATGGGAATGGAAGATACACTAGATCCTATGCAAAATATTATGGTTGGTGTTTATGGATTATTAGATAGATTTTTGAAACCAATGGCAGAAGGAATAGTTCAAGTTGTAGTTCCAATTATGAGAGGTATTGGAGAAATTCTTAATATTGAAACAACCGAAGAGAAATTTTCAAGAGAACGAAAAGAAAGAATTCAAAAAGAAGGAAAAGAAATTGCAGGAAATCTTAAAAATATTGAAATATTAACACAAGCATTAGATACTAAAGCAATTTCTTCTCCAATTCGTGCACTAAATTCATCTGGAATTCCAATTTTAGTTTTACCAGGAGGAACATTTAAAGATCAATATTTCAGTCCATTAACTCAACACGCCGAAGGTGGAATTACTACAAGACCATCAATTGCAGGAGAAGCAGGACCAGAAGCAATATTACCATTAACCGGTAAAGGAGTCAAAAACTTTACAGAACCATTTTTAAAAAATGCTAATATGCAGAACGATAAAAAAATGGATGAGTTGATTTCACTATTAAAAGATTTTATGAATCGAGAAGTAGTTATTCAAAATAGTACATATCTTGATAGCAGAAAAATTGCTGAAGGTATTGTTAGAACATCGTTAGGAACTTCATAATATGACACCAACAGAATCTGTAAATTCAAAATATATTGACAAACTTGGTAGTCCAGGAAATTATAATTCTGATAATAAATTTCCAGAAAATTATATTGAAGGTAACATTGAATTTGCTAAAAATATTCGAAGAAATAAAACATTTTGGCAGTTATCACAATTTATATTAGAACAACAAGCTCTTGCTGTTACTAATCCATATGATGGAAATATTATTAATCCAGTAATAATTACTGGACAATTACCAGGTGAAGGAATAATCCCAATTTCTATTGATGGAGTATTTCCTACATATGTTAGTAAAACTGTTGAAATAGAAAATATAGACAATGACAAAACTAAACGAGAACTTTCTGCTTTAAACAGTAATATTCTGGGTCAAGAAAATGCAAGTCAGTTTTCTCTTAAAGGAATTGGAACTCCAGGTGAACTTGCTGAAAAAGCAGTTCGTGCAATTATTCCATCCTTGTTTCATGATAATTTTACAGATAGTGATACAAATCCTAAAACAAAAACGTTTGAACAACGTCTAGGGATGAATACCTTAAATCCAGGTAATACCGAGACACTAAAAGACATATATCATACAATATATAGTAGTACTGGAGTTTCTAATGTCGAGATGTCAAAATTAGAAGAATACTATGCACCAATTGATTCTGGAGAAGGAACAAAATCTCGGAAATTAGTTGATGATGAGAATTATGTTGGTAATGAACAAGCATTTATATCAAATTCTCCCCATGAAAATTCTGCATCAACACTAGATTTCGAAAAAGAAAATGTTGAACCAGATATTCTTTCAAATGGAATCGCATTTCCATTTTATTTTAAATCATTAAATTCTTTTAGACGATTTCCTGAAAAAATAATTTCATTTCAAGCGACAATGAATGGAATAAAAGAACAATATAAACCCAATTGGAATTCAAAGAAATATTTTGGTCGAAACACCCCAATTTATATATATGAAAATACAGACAGGAGTATTGGATTTAATTTTACGATATTTGCAAATAAAAGACAAAATTTAATATTAGTAAAACAACGTGTAAATTGGTTAGCAAGACATACATATCCATCATATATTAATTTAGGAAAAAATTCAAAAGTTTTATACGAAGCTCCTATTGTTGAACTTACAATAGGAGATTTATTTAAAAATCTTGCTGGAGTAATTACCGATTTAACATTAGATTGGGATAACGGTGGAGATTCTAGATGGGAATTATCAAAAAACATGATAATGCCGCAGTTAATTACTGTATCATTATCTTTTACAGTATTAACACACAAATTTATGCAAAATGCTGGAATTTCTACATCCAATAAATTTGAATCGTCAGATTTTTATGAATTTATTAAACCACAAAATAGAGGAATATTAAATGAAGAAAATAATAGAAATTTTGTAGATTATACACCGTCGCAAGCAAATAGAGTTGCAACACAAAAAACAAAATAAAAATAATGTCTATAAATAGATATTCAAATCTTAAGTTAATAAACAACACATTTATTTCTACGTTTCCTGCTATAAATCCTTCAGAATTAGAACAAGAAGACGATTTAATTGTTAAAATTTCTTCAACTCAAAGAATAGATCAATTAGCATATCAATATTTAGGAGATGGTTCTTTGTGGTGGATGATTTGTCTTTTAAACGGAATGAAAACTCCATTTGATAACATTTCCAATAAATTACTTAGAATTCCTGCTTCTCCGGAATATATCATAAATATCTTAGAATCAAAATTTACATAAATGTTATTAGAAGATACAACAATTAGTCAATTGATAAATGGGTGGAATGAAAAATTACAATATGACAACCCACAATTGAGTCAGATGATTCCATTTGTTGAATTATTTTCTATTTTACCAGAAAAAACCGATAATCCCAAAACAAAACAAGATATTCAAAAATCATTATCAATAACAATTAAAGAAGATTCTGATGATTCTGGAAAACAAATAAATATATTACCAGTATTTACATTATTAGATCAACAGACTAAAACAGTCAATAATATTAATATTTTCAATCGAGGAATTTCTGGAATAGAATCAATGCGAGTTGATTATTTAAATGCTGAAAATTTTTCATATTCTGTAACAATGGAATTATCAATACCAACATTATATCGAGATATTGAAACAAATAATGCGTTAAGGAAACTTATTACGTTAAATTCAGATTGGATCATTGCTTATGGTTGGTCCAAGAAAAACAGTGATATTTATAGTTTTTTTAATCAAGACAAAACAAAGCAGAAAATAATAAATTTATCAAAATCAAATCGTGGATTTAGTAAAATATTACGAGCAACATTATTAAGATTTGATTTTGAAGCTCAGTATAATAAAGAAACTAAAGTATCATTATTGTTTGGAGCTCAAGCTCCGAATATTTTATCACTTTATAATATTTCAAATAGTCGAGACAATATATTAAATCTATTGAATCCTAATTCGGGAAAAACAAATATTCTATCTAAAGTTAATTACAAAGATATAGGACTTCCAAATTCTACTGGAATTAATATTACTGCATATATAGATATACGAAATGGTGATGGAAATAAACAATCAAAACTTACAGTTGGAAAATTTTATTATTTGGGATGGATATTAGAATCACTTAGATTTTCATTATCAAATACAGAAAAACCCGCATTTGAAAAAATAATTTTTAAACCATTTACATATGCTATTCCTTATCAAATTCAAATAGAAGAAAATTCTTTATCTAAACCAATAGATAAATATGCAAAAAATCCCGGAGAAATATTAATTCATAAAAATTTAATAGAAAATTATTTTCTAAATAGTAATGATAGCTTGTTTACTGCAATAAACGAAATTTTACGTATTGCATCAAATAAATTGGGTACAGAATTATCTTATACAGTAAATAAATCTGGAAACTCTATCACAATTATAGATTTAAATCAGGAATTTAAAGATAATTTAGAGAGAACACACTTAGAAATGGTACTTTCAAGTCAAAAATCTTTAATTCAAAATATTCAATTTACAGGTGATATTCCAAAAGAATTAACGTTTGCACTAGACATTTTTTTAAACTCAGATCAAGGATTAACAACAATTTTTAATGTAGGAAAAGAATTATTACAGAATGAAAAAAAGAATGGTAAGCCATTATCATATCTTTCACAAATTACAGATGATTTTATTATACAAAATTTTGAAAATGAACAAAATAAAAAAATTACAACTCCATTAGAGTTACATCGATTTCGAACATATTTAAACAATGACTCAATACAAATAGATAAAATATTTGATTCATTATTAAATAATGATAGTGTACCAATTGGATTTGCATTAAGAAATTATTTTACTAAACTCATTTTAACTCTTCATGGAGTTGCAGGAGTTCCATTTACAATGCCAATTCACTTTAAAGGATTTCTAAAAGGAATAGATGGAAAATATATAGTAATTTCAGCAATTGATGATATTTCAGTTGGAGATTTTCATACTGTTTTAACACTTGTATTAAATGAAGCTGATTAAAAACTATTTACTTTTAGTGAAAAGATAATTATTATCGTATAGAAAATATTTTTTAGCGTTTTAAAGCCTCATCTTGGGTATATTAATTGTTATGCCTCTAAGATGAGGCTTTTTATTTAACAACGAAAAATATAATAATCTACTAATGTGAAAAAAAAGAATAAGATTTATTTCGGAAAAGAAACAGAATTAGCAATTGTTGATTATATAAAAAGTAAAACAGGAGTAGAAAAAACACAAATTTATCTTAAACGAATTCGTCCTGCGTTTGATAAGTTGTGTGAAAACATTATTAATATGACTAGATTTGATTTTAAAAAATTAGATTCCTATTCAAACTTACATAATGATACAATGGCACATCTTTATTCAAACCTCATGAAATTTAATCCAAATCGTATAAGTGAAAAAACAAAAAAACCGGTAAAGGCTTTTAGTTATTTTGGAACAGTATGTAAAAATTATTTAGCTCAACGGTCGATCAAAAATGATGCTGATATAATTTTTAATAATAGTGAGATTATTTATGATCAAAATAATTCTAAAGATCAACAGTTTTTAGAAACTCTTAGTGCAATAGATTCGACAGAAGAAATTGAAATTAAAGAATTTATGAAAATTTTAGCAGAATATTTTGAGAAAAATTTAAAAATATATAAAAATGAAAAACGAAAAATTGCCGATGCTATAATATTTTTTATCAAAAATATTGATTCAATTAATATCTTCAATAAGAAACATTTTTATTTGCTACTTCGAGAATATACTGGAATAAACTCTAAAAAAATAACCTATTTTTTAAACGAGTTAAAAGATGAATATTTGACAATAAAACAACAATATTACAATAATGAAATGTGACAATGAAATGCTAATGAGTTAATATTTATACTGTATAATGAAAAAATCAGCAAATAATCTTTACAACAGAGAAAATACATTTCTTCGAGGAATTTCTAGAATTACTAAAGAATATGTTAATTCTAGAATATTATATCGGGCTCTTGTTACATTTGTTGATCGAATTGGTTCTAATACTAGAAGTCGTTTTAGTATACAAGCTAAAGTTGTTGGTGTAGATCCAGTAGAATCATCTGATGTAGAAACATTGAGATTTTATCCTTCATTATTTCCAATTTCATTAATTAGTATTCCTGAAGTAGGAGAAGAAGTATTTATTCTCTGTGAAGAACTAGGAAATTTAGATACGGGTCATTGGCTTTTTTCAAATCAAATTTCCAATCATTTAACAAAAACTAAAATTGGAGAAAATATTGTTACAGATGAAATAATTCGAAAAACTGGTAATCAATTAGAACTCATAGAAAAAAATGATACATCACCAAATGAAAAATATACAATTCCAGTTCCTAGAGTTAAACCTGGTGATGTTGTAATTCAAGGTAGATCAAATACATTTGTTAGAAATAGTTTTGACATAAAAAATAAAAAAGGAATTATTGAAGAAATTACAGAAGAAAGTGGAGCATCAAAATCAGAATTTTTCAAAGATGAATATCGATCTTCTGATGGAAGCAGATTATTATTAACAACACTAAGTAATATTGATTCATTAATATTGAAAAAACTCTATACATTAAATTTTCATGAAAAATATAGATATGATAAAGAAAAAGATAAAGCAACTGCACTTTTAGAAAGTGACGAAATTAGAATTGTTTCAAGAAATGGTAAAGATATTCAACATATGGTTCTCGGTGAAAAACAAGAGGAGTGGTTAATTGAATTACTAAATTTAATAAAAGAATTAATTGATATAATAACAGATTTTGATAAAAATGTTTCAACACATATTCACATGACACCAGTTGGTCCATCATCTGCTCCATTAGCAGGAGAACAAATGGAATTTAGTTCTAATGTTCCATCAAAATTAGATACAAATAAGAATGATTTTGAAGATCATAAAATTCCGATTCCCGATCATCATTCAAAGACATGTTCAACAAATTAAATTATGGCTCTACTTAAACAACAATTAGCTGATGATATTGCAAGTGCATTTAAAAAACAACAACAAATTTCTACTGGATTTGGACGTTTTAGAGATGAACAAAAACAAGAAGCTCTTCAAACATTATCAGCAACATTAACTGCTAATAGTTTATCTGCACAAATCATAGAAGATTTTAGAGAAAATGGCGCTAAAGGAGAATTTTCTAATATTATTTCTGCTACATTTGTTTCTACTGGTGTAAATCCAGATCCAGTAGATCCAACTGTAGCAGCATCAAACATGTTAGCAGATGCAATTGATAAATATGTAAAAATGGGTCAAGATTCTCAAGGAGGATTTATTCATTAACGATGACATCAATTAATAACATAATGTTTCCAGTTCAACGAGGAAAAACTGGATTTTTTGAAATGACAGAAACAACATTAGATACTATTAAAAAAAATATTATGATGTTTATTGCTGTAGATGAAGGAGAACGAGTTGTAAATAATCAATTAGGATCTAGATTTAGAAGATTTTTGTTTGAAAATGATATTGAAAATATTAAATTTAAATGTGAAAATGAAATTAATCGAATTTTTAATTCATTTTTTTCAAATCTTAATTTAGAACGTTTTCAAGTAAACATAGAAGAAGATACTCAAACAACAAAAGGTTTACTCAAATTACAAATAGAATATTCAATTAAGGGATTAGAATCAGTAAAAGATTCACTTGCGGTGATTATTGGATAATTAAATGGCAGATATTTTTTCATCTATTAAAAAAACTAGAAATATTAATTATGTAAGTAGAGATTTTGAATCTATTTCTAATAGTTTCCAGGAATATTTAAAACAACAATTTCCAAATACATTTAATGATTTTTCTCCAAATTCTTCGGGATTAGCACTTTTAGAATTAATTGCATATATTGGAGATACTCTTAATTTTTATTTAGATAAGCAATTTAATGAATTATTTTTGGATTCTGCTCAAGAAGAAAAAAACATTATTTCTCTTGCCAAAAATTTGGGATACAAGCCTAGAGGAAAAAGTGCTGCTATAAATAATAATATTGTATTGAATTTTATATATCCGGCTACTGGTTCTTCTTCATCAAATTATGAATTTGTTTTGAAAAAAGGAACTCGTTTCATGACACAAGATGGTGATATTACAGCCGAAGTACTTGAAGATGTTGATACATCAACTGTAACAACATCAACAAAAAATGTTGATGTTACAAATAATGTTGTTAGTGCAAGTATTTCTGGAATCAAAGTTGTAACAGGAGTATCAAAAGAATTTAAAACAACAATTGGATCACAAATTCCTTTTTTAAAAATTGATTTACCAGACAAAAATATATTAGAAATACTTAGTGTTACTGGTTCTGATGGTTCTATTTGGTATGAAACAGAATATTTAGCTCAAGAAAATGTATTTGTTGGACTTCGAAATTTAGATAGTTCAAGCGCACTGGTGCCAAATATTTTAACACTTAAACGCGTTCCAAAACGGTTTGTTGTTGAACGAACACAAAATTCTACAACAACATTAAGATTTGGAAGTGGATTACTTACAACAACAGATTCTGAATTTATCCCAAATCCAGAAGATTTTATTTTACCACCTACATTAAGAGGAGCAGTATCTGGATTTAATCCTGTAACCATTGATACTGCAGATTTTATTAATACCGGTACACTTGGTTCATCACCATCAAATATAATATTAACGATAAAATATAGAATCGGTGGAGGATTATCTACAAATATTTCTTCAAACACACTAACCCAGAGCGTTCTTAAATTGTTAGATTACAAAATATCTGGAAATTCTTTCCAAAAAAGTCAAATGGAAGGTACAATGAAAGTTAATAATCCTCTACCATTTACAGGTGGAGATGATGAAGAAACATTATTTGAATTAAAAGAAAATGCTTCAGCATTTTTTGCAGCGCAAAATCGAGTAGTAACATTACAAGATTATATTGTTAGAGTTGCAACAATGCCGCCATCATTTGGAACAGTATTTCGTTCAGCAGCATCAAAAGATCCAAATGATAAACTTGGTGTAAAACTTTCAATTTTATCACGAAATTCAGATGGAACTTTAACACAAGCAACAAATTCATTAAAAATAAATGTTGCTACATATTTGTTGCAATTCAAAAGTTATTCTGAGAACATTAATGTAACGGATGCAAAAATTATAAATTTAGGTGTAAAATTTGGAATAGTTTCTAATGGGTCTATAAATAATCAAGAAATTTTAGCAAATTGTTTATCTACATTACGAAACTTTTTTGATATTAGAAGATGGAATATCGGGCAATCATTATCTATAAGTCAAATAACAAATGAATTACACAATGTTTCTGGTGTCATTGGTGTTCCATTTATCAATCTATCAAATTTAGCAGGATTAATTGGTGGAAGATTATATAGTCAAACACAGTATAATTTAGATGCTAGAATTAAAAATTATATATTACAGGTTCCATCGGATTCTATTTTAGAAGTAAAATATCCACAATGGGATTTACAAGGAGGTATTCTTTCATAAATGGCAATTTACCGAATGTATTTTGATCAAGACGCCACAATTTCAACGGTTTCTGTTAGCGGTAATTGTGGAAACAGTCAAATATTAGATGTTTGGTCTAAATTTGATGATATTAAAAACAAGAAATATCTTGCTAGAATTTTAGCAAAAGTAACATTAACTGGATTAAATGCAGATATTTCTTCTGGAATAGTGCCTAATCCAATAACAAACTCTGCTGTATCAGCATATCTTAAGCTATTTAATATTAATCATGCAGAAGAACAAGCATTTGAATATACATTAAATGTTTTTCCATTAACTCGTATATGGTCTGAAGGTAATGGTAATAGAATAGACACATTTACTCATACTGGATACACAAATTGGAATTATGCGTCATCTACAGCACAATGGACATCAACAGGAGGTGATTATGTTGTTGATAGTAATTCTGGTTCTCAATATTTTAAATCTGGATTTGAAGATTTAACGATAAATATGAAAAACATATTGAATAATTGGTTAAATGGTAGTAGTGCAAATTGTGGAATTTTAGTAAAAATGGATGATATTGCTGAAACATTAACAGGTTCTTTAACAACAAACACTCAATTTTATAGAAAATCATTTCATAGTAGAACAACAAATTATCCTATTTTTTCTCCATATATTGAATTACAATGGTCAGATGAAATTAAAGATTACAGAAATATTGTAAAAGTTGGTACATCTTCAAATTTGTATTTTTATAATGTTGTAAACGGAATATTTACAGATATAGACAGTATAACTGGAAATTTTCCAGGAAATATTGTTTTAAGTGGTTCAACAGCTGGAACAACAGCATCTTCATCTAGTTTTGTATCAATACTTACAGGATTAACTGGAAGTAGAATAAAAACTGGAATATATTCTGTTACATTTACATTACCAAATTCAGCTAGTGTGTATAATATTTTTAAAGATAAATGGACCATAACATCATCTTCATCTGCAATTTCAACATCAGCAATATTTAATTTTAATATTGCTTCTTCAATTAATCCAAATGATAACTATGAAAACAAAAATTTTAATGTTAAGTTATTGAATTTTAAAAATGAAATTTTAAAAGGAACAAATATAATTCAAAAAATATTTGTTAAACAAGAATTAACACAAAATCGAGTTTTAACTGCAGGTACAACTGCATTATCTAGTTTTACAGTAGAAGACGGATATTATCGACTAGTTGCTGATAAAATAAATTTCACTGAAATAGATTGGTCTCCATTAAGCTTTGATAAAAATTACAATTTTTTCAATATTAATACTAATAATTTCTCAAGAAATATTGATTATCGAATTGATCTTAAATTCAATATAAACGGAAATGTATACATATTTTCTGATATAAATAATATTTTTAAGATTATATAGAGATCTTTATGAAAAAAGATAAAAATGTTTTAGAACAAAAACCTATAACAAAAAATGAATATGAAAAACAACTAAAACAACAACTAAAAATACTGAATAATACAAAATATGAATTAGAGCATAATTCTGAACTACAGAAAGATGAAAAAGTATTAAAACAAAAAATGAAAGAATTCAAGAAAATAGAAAAAACATATACTTTACTTTTAGATGAATATATTAATAAATTTTCTTCTAAAAATAATTAATATTCAAAGAGAACTGTAATGCCAACAAATTATCCTAGTTCAATCGATTCATTTACGAATCCATCAGCAACTGACTATTTAAATACAGCAGCAGTATTACATCACTTACAACATACAAATGGTAATGATGCAATTACTGCTATAGAAAATGCTTTAGGATCATCTCCAGCAGGTACGGCATCAACAGTTGCTGTGAGATTAACAAATATTGATGGTTCTATTACGTCATTAAACTCAAGAACTACAACAATTAGTTCTAATTTAAATTCGGTTAGTTCTAATTTAACATCTTTGAGTTCAACTGTTACAATTCTTCAAAATCGATTTCCACAATCTGGAATAATTATAAATGCCAATACTGCTGGAAGTACTGCAATATTTACCTCTACATATACTGCAACAGCAGATACAAATGGAGATTATTCTTTACAAGTACGTTGTTATAGAGGAACCACAAATATAATTTGTGGGGTTATAAAATCTTCAACAAGTGCAATATTTACTCCAGCAAGTACTGGTTCTAGTGTAGAATGGACAGCAACAGTATTTTCACAATAAAACGAGAGTTATACTTATGAAAAAAATATTCTTAATTTTATGTTTTATGTGCATTGGTTCTGCACATTTATATTCACAAACAGTTGAAGCATCAAATGTTGTACTTACTGATGGTCGTAGTGTTAAAGATAGTATGACTGTTTTCACAAATAGAACATTAGCTGTTGTTCCAATTGTTGGATATTTAAGATCCACAGGAGATAGTTGTGTTGTTTATGTCAAAGATATGACAAGCAATGGTTCCGCACAAATAAATTATGCTCAACGGGGGTTAAGTCCTGCTCCACCGGTTCAGCTTACAGTGTTTTGTAGAACGGATTCAATATCGATACTTGCAAATTACGATTGGTTGCAAGATTCAATAAAAGTAATAGGTATAGCATATGTACGATAAGGATAATATAATGAAAAAATTTTTTCTATTAACATTTTTTACACTTTTCTCAATAATATCGGTATTTAGTCAGAATACAAGACTCAATTTTAATTCTTGTGCCGCAGATACAGATTTAACACTCGAAGCAGTTGGATGTAAAGGTCTTTTTGTATATGTGACTTCTGATTGGGGAGTTGGACCGTACAGATATAAGACAAATTCCGATAGTACAATTTCACCGAATAACCCAGTAAGTATATGGGATTATTCTCATGTGGTTTGGGACTCAACTCTTAGTAATACTTCACAGGCAGCAGTAATAGGATGGAAAATTCCTTATGTTGGCCCTAATAGTGGAAATCCATCTGCATTCTTATTCTGGAAAATGTCTAGCAAAGTTGCTAATGGATTTACAGGATATGGATTACAAATTAATAAGGTTGCTGGTACAGATAAACATTATCTTTTGCGCTGTGCTAGTGGAGTAAATTCAACTGTCGTTATTGATTCTATTTCTTCAGAAATATCAAATAATGATTCTGTATTTGTTTTTATTGCAAAAGGAGGTACCACACAAAAAGTGTTTATTCAACATTCAGGAGGAACTAGAGATTCACTTATCAATACAGATGTTACATATAATCCAACAAGTGGTGGGTATACTTCCCTTCGGTCACTAATGAATACTGCAATGAAATTTGATAATTTTATGTTGGATACCACGTTATCAGGAACAACCACTCCACCTCCCCCATCGGGTGCAGATACTACAGACCCAACAGTTGTAAGTTATTCTGCAAGTCCTTCTAGTTTTACTGTTGGTGTTGCTGGTACATTTACAATTAGTACTACAGATAATCATAGTATACAGAAAATTGTATTAGTTATAGATGCTGTTAGATCTGATTCTGTAACATATACCTCTCCTTGGGCTACTTCAAAAACCTGGTCGTCTAAAACATTTACATATAGTTCAACTGGTTCACATACATACGCATTTATTGTAAATGATAGTGTAGGAAACTCTGTTACAACTGCAAATAAAACACTTCAAGTTCAGACCTCAAGTCAATTTTGGGTAGGTGTGTATATTCCAAATAGTTCATGGGGAACTTTTAAACCCAATAACATTGACTGGACAAATTCATTCACAGAATATTATGATTTTGGCAGTTATCAAGTTCGACAATCACTTTCTGATTCAACCCTTTCTCCGTGGTTTGGTCCACTAATTAGTGCAAGTGAATCAATTGCGGTAGAATTTAAATATGGTTGGACACAATCATTAACTCGAAATATACAACGAGAATGTATTGATTCTGCACACGCCCATGGAGTAAAAGCATTTTATACTTTGACGGCCGTAAAATATTATGGATATTCTACAACACTATTAAATTGGATTACACAAGATTCTGTTAGATGTGAAACTTTAACAAGTGCAATGGTAGATTATGCACAAAGAAAAGGATTTGATGGAATAGACTTAAATTGGGAATATGTGTCAGCTTCTGAAAGGGATAATTATTTGCGATTTACTCGTTTCTTAAGAAGAAAATTAGATTTGTGGACACCAGTTGGATTATTGGCACATGCAATGAACTATACTGCAGATTTAACAGCAACCACTGGTAATATTGTTCAGAGTGGAGGTCTATATGTTGATCAACTTAATACAACTTTTGATCGAAATAATATTGAAATGTATGGATTAGAACTCGCTGGACATGCTTGGTGGGGGCACGAATTTGCGTTTGTTAAAACAAATGTTGATGCAGGAGCAATTGGAACATATGATGCTTTTACATTAGTAGATAGTGTTGTTGCTGGATGGAGAAGTGGTCCAAATGGATACATAAACAGAGGAGTAACAGCATCAAAAATTGGAGTTTTAGTAGGAGGACTTACATATCACGCATATCGTGTTGGAAAAGATATTTTAATTGGAGGTGCGTCTGGAGATGCTCCATATGCAATGAACAACATTGTGTGGCCAGATCCAACTTTTAATCAAGATGTTTATTTACGTGATTATGCAAATATTCCAGAACAGTGGGATTCTACTGCTAAAATACATTATAAACATTGGTATGATGCTCCAACTAATACCTATCATAGACTCGGATATCAAGATTCATTATCTGTTATTTACAAAATTAATTATATGAAAGAACGTGGATTAGGTGGAACAGGAATGTATGATTTATGGGATTCATATATCAGACCTACTGTTTTACCAGGATTTACAGGAGATAGATGGAGACTTACTCATTCAATTATGAATACAGCAAGAAGTGGAGCACCAAATCCAATATTACCTGGAATTCCAATACTTATATTACCAACAACTAGTGATACAACAGTACAATTATCTGATATTCAATTTAAATGGAATTCTGTATCCGGAGCAACATCATATGAATTTCAACTAGATTCGGTAACATTATTTACTACACCAATTATATCATATATTGGTTTAATAGATACTGCAAATACACTTATTGGACAAGGAAATCTTCAACAGAAAAAAACATATTATTGGAGAGTTAGAGCCGTAAATTCAGCAGGACAAGGTCAATATTCTTCTGTATTCAATTTTAAAACAATTCAATCAAGTGTTACTGTTCCAGGTGCACCAACAATAAACTATCCTGGAAGTGATACAACAATTACTTCAACGTCATCTGCGATAACATGGACAGTAACTGCTGCAGATTCTGCAATAACAACGTCATATAATCTTCAAATTGCTACAAATTCTGGATTTACACAAAATCTTCAAAGTTCTTATAGTGGAACAAAAACGGCACTTATTAGTAATTTATCTGCTGGAACAATTTATTATGTTCGGGTAGCAGCATTAAATGGAATTGTTGTTGGTACATATTCATCTACTAGAATTATTACAGTTGCAACATCAACTCCTCCACCAACGTATACTGGACAAACATCATTTCCATGGTGGGATTCAACAGCTGGAAAATGGAAAAGTTCTACACCTCCACCTGTTATTATTGTGCAGGATTTACAAACAGCATCATTAGGAAATATTCCAAGTGGTACTCATGGACTTTATGGTTTAGGTGTAAAACATGGAAGTGATCAAAGTTCAACTCTTTTTGGTGGAAATTCAGCAACGGGAGTAACAAGTGTTACCAGTCCAAATGGTACAATTACTGTAACAACTCCTATTGGCCCCGCTGTTGGAATAGATGTTGCAACAAATGGAATAGATTCTTCTCATATAAAAGTACGGGGAATATCATCTACTGATATTAATTCTGAAAATATTCCAAATAATTATGTGTTAAAAACTTCTGCTGGGAATGGAACACTTGTTTGGAGAGCAGACAGTACAGGAACAGGTGGTACAATGTTATATCAAGCAATTCGTGATACTGTAAACAATCCACCTACAGGAGCAGATACAAATATTGCTACTAAGGTATTTGCTAATCGTTCTGGTGCAGAAAAAAATATGCTTGAATTAGATTATGGAGTAACAAATCAATTTAAAATATTTAGTGGAAACGGATATTATACCCAAACACAATATTCAAATACATTTAATTATACTCAAAATACTGGTGATATTGGTTATACTGTAACTCCACAATATTGGAGATATAATGCTGCTTCTGGTGATACATTTAGAATTATTACAAAAGATGTATCTGCTACTTCAACAACTGTTTTTGGAATTGGGGATACAACTGGAGCAGGAACAAATCCGACCTATGGCCATCGAATAAACTTTGGAATTGATAATCATGGTATTCCTAATATTGTTGGGACTGAAGTTATGGAATTTACATTTGCTGGTAAAGATAGTGTAACAAAAAGTAATCAAACATTAACTATCTCAGCAACCGCTCTTGTTAATACTACAACAGCAGGAATATATCGTATATGGGCATATATTGAACCGACAACAACAGATGCTACAGCTACAGTAACAGTAACATTCGATTGGAGTAATGCTGTTCATACTAAAACGAGTGGAAGTTTAGCACTTGCGGCGGTAGCAAATTATGTTGATCTTCCAATTCAAATATATCATGATGCTGCCGCTTCGAGTTCAATTCGATATTCTACAACAGTAACTTCAATTGGTACTGGACAATATCGATTAATCGTTACATGTGAAAAATTGAAATAATCAGTTAATTTATTTTATGTCTACAATTCTATATGATGACGGACTTATTTTTTATGACGATACTGGTGTTGGTAATCCAAGTACTGTTACTTATACGTCAGATACTTTTATTGATAGTGGAATAAAACATACAGGACTTTTTAGAAATCAAACACAATTATTTAATAAATTTTATGATTTAACGTCATTAAGTTCAGAATTTGTTTTACGAGCATTAAGTTCATTGCGTGTTTCTCCTACACCTGCAGTAAATTATTCTAATTTTAAAGAACACACATTTTTTAATATTGCTGAACTTAAAACAAAATCAGCAATATCTAAAATTTTAAATGAATATCCAATTGGTATTTCTGGAGCATCTACAACTGCATTATTTCAACCCAATATTGGTGCGGTAGATAATTTTATTTTTAAATTATCTCCATTTGAAAAATATGTTCTTGATTATATTGGTGGTGCTACAGGTGATTATACAAAATACCAATCTCCAACAATTACTGCAGCGGCAACTAGTGAAAATAATACATTACTTCCACTAATAACAATCAATAGAAATTCAGCTAATCTTCTTACTGGAAATCAAGTAACATTAACTGCAAATTTATTGAATATTGCAACATCATTTGATGCTGGATTAAATACATATTATCTTTCTTCGGGAACATCAACAGATGCTGTAGTTTATTTTGATGATGGAAATATTATAACATCTACTGTTTTACCCTTAACTGCAACAGAATATGTTAATAGAAGTTCGAAAATAGATACATTACTTCCTTATGCATATTTTGTAAATGATGATACTGATACATTACAAAAATATGTTTCTGTTATTGGAGCTATTTTTGATGATATTAAACTTTATATCGATGAATTTTCAAACATTAATCATGTAAGTTATGATGATTATCACCGTGTTCCAGATGGAGAAATTCAACAATTATTAGCAAAACATTTTGGTGTTGAATTAATATCTCCAATGTCAACAGCAGATATTTCTAAATATCTTAGACAAGAATATGACACTGTTCCATTATACAAAATTGCTAATAAAATATGGAACCGTGTTTTAAATAATTTGATTTATATTCTTAAGAAAAAAGGAACTAAAGAAGCTGTTGATTCATTTATTCGATGCTATGGATTACCAGCAAATTATTTACAAATAGATGATTATAGTTTTCATCCTGAACCGGCTCTTCAAACAAAGATAGAATACAAAAACACTAATGTATTGAATTTAAATGGAACTCGATACATTACAATTCCTCCATTTCCATTCAAACAAATTATTACTAATACTGGATTTGAATCAACACTTAGTCCATGGGGTACTGGAGCAGGATTAACTGCAACAAGAATAACAACAGAATATAATAGTGGTATTGCATCTGTTGATATAAATCAATCAACAACAAGTAATGGAGTATTTACTTTTAGTATTCCATTTATAATTGTCGGTGGAAAAAAATATAGAGTATCATTTGCGGCAAAAGCAATGTCTGGAGATGATCATCTTGTTTGTAGATTTACTGGTGTAACACAATCACCAATAACAATAACACCAACGTGGACTACATATACTGTTGATATGACGAGCGTAAATTCTCCAACTGCAAATTTTGTTTTTTATCTAACAAATCCTGGATGGTTTAGATTAGATGATGTATTTGTTTATGAAATGCAATCACCTGCAACATTAGCAGAAAACGAAAATTATACATTTGAAGCAAGAATAAATTCTTCTGCTCTAGGAAATTCATATATCTATATGTATGGAGATGTAATAACTGGAAGTTCATTGAGTTATTCTGCTGGACAAATAAATTTTAGAATTTCTGATGGTACAAATTCTACACTTGTTTCTACTCCTATTTCAACATCAGCATCATTAATAAATGCACTTTCAACCGATTCTAATTTTGTTAATGTATTTGGAATTCGTAATGGAGGTTCTGCGTTAGTATATGCAACGTGGGTTGATAATTCTTCAAATAGTGCAACATATAATACATTATCATCTGCATCATCTGTGACTATCTCCGCGATTAATAATGTAGTTAATTCATCCCTGTATGTTGGTTCATCTGGAGTGATCCTTGGATTAACGGGTAATATCCAGGAGGTCAAAATTATGCGATTTAGCTTAAATGAAGAAGATATAAAAGAACATACAAGAAATTTTGAGAGTATTAGCTATATGAATACTTCAAATGCTACATTATCTGGAATAATTGGACAATGGAAACTTAAAGAAAATATTGTTTTGAGTGGTGGATATGGAACAATTATAAATTCACTAAATTCAACTGCTACTGGTTCTCCTAGTGGAACATTGACATCTCTTAATTCCTACAAGATGATTGAACAAATGCGTAAAGAGACAAACTTTACAAATATGGGTGATTTTATTGATGATAATATTCAAACATATGTTGATAGTACAGCATCTAAATTCAAAAAAAGTAATATCCTACATATTGGATTAAAACCAATAAATAGTATAAACTCAGATATTATAAATGTATATGGAAATATAAATATTGGTAGTTTGATTAGTGATCCATCTAATTTTTATGATTATAGCGTTAAAAAACCATATTATGGATATTCGGTTGCATCAACTTCTGCACAATTGGTTTTTTCTAGATATAAAAGTAAAATAAACTTTAGAGACTACATTAAAGCAGTTGATAATATTGGAGTACTTTTAAATGGAATTATTACAAATATAGGACAACTCATTCCAGCTAGAACTGACATTGCAAATCGTGGAGTTACAATTGAACCCCATTTATTAGAACATTCGCGTGTATATAAACCAAAAGATACATATACTACGGAACAAATATTAGACGATAGAATTCCAATAATTGATTCTTATACAAAAAATATTTTTGATAATAGTGTTGTGGTATCAGAATTAATTCCTCAATTTTCTGATGTTGTTGAAAAAACAATTTTAGATTCTTCTAATATATTGGGTGATACTATTACATTTGTTGATTCTTGGTCTTCAACACAACAATCAACTTTAGATTATTATCCAATAACGGGTGAACAATTGTATTATGTTAGTAAAGATGAAACAATAAATACTGTTAGAGTAATATCATCGATAAATGATGTTAATATTTTTCCAATTGAGCAGCGGGTATATAATCCAATTGATACAAATTTGAGAATTTTTCTTAACAGAAATTTCATTAAAAATGATAGTAATATTGGTTCAACATTATCAATTGATTGGAGAACATCTATTAGTGGTTCAATTTCCTTGATTCGAAAATCAACTGGAAAAGCAATAATGTCACAACAAAAAACAGTACGAATTGAATTACCACATAGCTCAAGCGGGAATAGTATTTCAGTCACGGATAATTGGTTTATAGTATATGTTAATGGAAATTTATTAGATGAAACAAAAACAGCATTTGATTTTGAAATTCAATCTAAGCGTGGATTGTCATTTGTATTATTACGAAAACTAAAATATCTTAATTTAGATATAGGTGTATTGAATATTGTAGTAACAAATTTATTAAACGGTGTTTCTCAAAAAATTCCAATTATTCTTACAAATGATGAAAGCGGCTTTGGTGGAATATTGCAAATTGATAATGAAATTACTGTTTAATGAAAACAGTCTGGTTTAATATTTATTATATGTTAATAACATAAAGGAAAGTATATGGGATTTATTGATTCAGTTTCTAGTTGTGTTGTTGCAATTCTTACCAGAAAAGGAAGAGAACTATTAGCAAAAAATGATGGTAGTTTTAGAATTTCTAAATACGCATTTTCTGATGATGAAATAAATTATCAACTATACAACTCAACAACAGAAGATGACGGTGATATTTTAAATTTACCAATTTTAGAACCTAGTTCTAATGAAAATACCGCTCTTCGATACAGATTAGTTACAATGCCAAAAGGAGAAATTTCTGTTGCTATTTTAACAGTAACACCAACATCACTTATATTACAAAATAGTTCTGTACCAAATGTTTCGTTTGCTACAATAGGGGTATTATTAGTAAAAACAATATCTGGTTCTGATCCATCGGGATATATTTTTACAAGTAGAAATCCAATTATAGCATATCCAGTAACTAGAATTGTAGCGGGCACAACAATTGGTTCTATTGCTGCGGGAGCAGTAGATGGTACAACATTTATTGATATTATTGGTAGAGATAGTGGTGCGATTGCATCAATTCCAGTAACAGTTACTAGTACAATATAATAATGGAGAAAAATATTATATGAGTTATATTACAACAACAGGAACGGTGCAAGCAATTCTTACTCGAAGAGGAAGAACAATTTTAGCAGATAATAGTCAGGCATTTAAAATCACAAAATATAGATTTTCTGATGATGAAATAAACTATACACAATATGATGGTAGTTCTATTGATGCAGCAAATACAACAATTTTGTCAACTCCTATTTTAGAAGGATGTTCAAACGAAATTGCTGCTGCACAACGATACGATTTATTATCTTTAGCACAAAATACTTTACAATTAGCAACTTTAGATACTAATCTCAAAAAACAATTTGTTGATGGTTCACAATTTAATAGAATTGTAGAAGATACTATTAGCATATCAATAAATTATGATCGAGCTAGAACTGGTAGTAGATTTCCTTTTTTGGTTAGAACATATTATGGAAACGACCAAAAATACTTTTTCAGAAGCGAAAACAAAGGTATTATTTCTCCAAGTCAAGATTATTATGATTCTGTTTCTAGTACTGATCCAACTCAAACATTTCAGAATCAAACACAAGCAAAACTTGTATTCGTTGTTACAATAACACCGGATACTATTGTTAATGTTGGAAGAGCATTTAGATTTGCGGATATTGGACGTGCAAATATTACATTAGTTATTACTGGAAGTAACACAAAAAAGCAATATTTAATCGACGTTGATATTTTTAGTCCATCATTAATTATTTCTGCGAGGGAAAGAGCTAAAAAAGAAGTTGGATTAGGTGATATACCAGATGAAACTATAAAACAAGATGATAATCCAAAATATAAAGAATTAGATCCAGAAGATTTACAATAAAAATAGAGGTTAAAAATGTCCTTAGCACAATTTAAAGAAACAGATATTATTAATACAAAGTTAGATGTTGCTAATAGTCAATTTACATTATCGACTAGTGCACAAGCATCAACTTCTGGAATTTGGGCATTCGTTGCAAATTCTACGACTGCAGGATTTTTATTTAAACCAGATACATCATCATTATCATCTTCAAATATTGGTTCATCTGCAGCATTTAGACATATTGCAAATTATTTGTTTGGAACAAATTCCTATATTTTAGATTCTTATGATAAAACAACACAACGAACAACAATTCGTGTTATACAATTATCTCGTCCACTATTAGATGAAGGATTATATAAGAATAGTATTACTGCAACAGTTAGTGCTACAAATTTTGTTCTCACTGCGTTTGATGTTGCAAATACAAATTCTGAAGGAAGTGCTTTAGGTTTAACTGGTTCGTTTGTAAATGCTAGTAATACATCTAATATTGTTGGTACTGTATTTTATGATCATGGAGTAATTGTTTTCCACGGTGGATCCGGAAATACTGGAACAGTAATAACAAATTCCGCTTCTGGGTTTAGTGTAAGTTCTGGATATGTTGCTACTAATATTACATTATTAAGCTTAAAAGCACAAACGAGAAATATTTTGAAACGAATGATATTCTTTACTCGTGCACAAAATACAGAATATAACTATACAACAAATCCTACAGCTAGAAATTCAGACGGAACTCTTATTGGTTCTTTGACAACAAATCCAGCAACATTTATTACAACAATTGGATTATATGATGATAATAACAATTTACTTGCAGTAGGAAAAATTAATCCAGCAAAGAAAAAGTCACAATTCACAGAAGCACTTTTTTCAGTATCATTAGATTTTTAATTTTTTTCTTGAAAGCTAAGAAAAAAAATTATGGAAATGGTTTTGTTTTTCCTAATAAAATTGAGAGTATAATATTATTTTTACTTAAAAAGCATAGAAAAAAATTTTTATTTAATCAAATATTAGGGAAATATCAAATTGATTTCTTACTTAATAATTCTAAAATAATCATAGAAGTAAATGGCGATTTTTGGCATTGTAATCCAAAACAATATGAAGCAACTTATTTTCACAAAACATATAAAAAATTTGCAAAAAGTATTTGGAATAAAGATAAGAAAAAAATCTTAGAATTGAAAAAATTAGGATATTCTGTTATTGTAATATGGGAAAATGATATACGAAGAAATTTACAAAAAATAGAAAAAGTAATAAAAAAATTATAAATGGCTTTAGATCGAAAAAATCTTCCGGAATTTATACTGAATGAACTTGATGAATTATCCCAGAATAAAAAAACTTATGAACGGATTTTTCAATCAAACATTAAAAATATAAGTACTAATAAACTTAGTACTGTAGTTATTACCAATCAACAATCAAATTCATCTAATGTATTTTTTTCAAAAGCAATCCATCCCGATTATGGAACTATTACATTAGCAGCATCATCTATTTTTACATTCTCAAATTTTTTATCAACTACAAGTTCAGCAGCGATTACTGCAATATATGAATTTGTGCGTGGTTACCTTTATCGTCCAGATAGAACATGGAATTTATACACTACTGGAGCTGCAAGTTCTTTTGTGATTAGTACATCAACAACAGCATCTCCGCCATCCTTGTCAACGTCACCAGGTTCATTGACTGGTATTAGATTGATATTATTTAATAAACGTTTATTTAAAGACTCAATTAAAATATCGACATTTAAAATGTCGATAAATCCCATAAATATTTCGTTCAATAAAAATTTAATTTTGAGTAATGAAAATTTAACAGATTCTTCATCTGGAAAATATGCATCAATTACTGGAAATCAAGGATTAACTGGTTCATTATCAAGCGGAGTAAATGGTAAACTTGTAACTGGATTTACAATATCAGTTACATTTAAAGCTAACCCTGGCGGACCAAATACTCAATTTTTACTCAATCGACGATTGGGCGATAATAGCTTAACATCACTCGACTATACTCTTGCAACAGGAATAAACAATGGAATCATATTTACAAAATATTCACAATTAAATCCATTAAGTGCTGTTACAGCAACACCAACAACTCCAATTGTATTATCAACAGATGGTACTCCAACACCATCAAATATTATGTCTGCAACTGGAATCATTCGTTTAATGAATGTTGGAGGAGGACAATTAAATTGGTCAGCAAGTGCTAGAACTCGTACATCAGTAGGAAATATTAATTGGTTATCTATTTCTAGTGTGTTATCATCTGGAACAATACATACAATAAATAATTTATCTAGTTATACTGCAACAATAACTGCTTATGTAAATTCATCAGCAACATCGGGGTTAGTTGGTGCTTCATCGTATAATGGTTCAATTATTTTTTATGACACACAATCTGTATATCAAAAATGTCCAAATTTTCCAATTGATGTTCCATTAACATTAGACACAACATCAGTAATACCACCATAATATGGGAATTCCTAAAACAATACAACCAATAATACCACCACCAGATTGGACAGGATTAGAATTATCATTTGATTCCAATAAGAAACTATTTTATGGTGCTGTATTAGATTCAAAAGAGACAAATGAAATTCCTATAAATTCTGCATCTGGAATGTTTGATGTTTCTCCGGCAGTAAATATTTATGATGGAAATTTTCATACTGTTACTTTTTCGTGGGCTTATAATGATTCATCTTCTTTTCCAAATACAATTAATGGAGTTTCTGCTCTCCAAAAAGGAATATTAGTTGTTGATGGGTTACTTATAGGAAATCAAAATACTACATGGGGAGGAAAGAAAACACCATTAAACTTCGTATTTAATGATATATTAAAAGCAACATTTATAGCAATTGGTGCTAAATTTAATTCTAGAGCGTCTTGTTCTTCTATTTCTAATAATTTAGAAATATCAAATTGTTTTAATGGATTAATAAAACAATTGGTTATTTGGGATCGCGCCTTAACATCAAATAAAAGTAATATGAATATTACATCTGGATTTGTTGATTTAACTCCAGATGATCCTAATTTTAGTTCTCCATTGTATAAAACAAAATTTTTAGGAAAATCTGTAATATATGACCCATTAACCGGAAGTCAATTAAAAAGTTATTCTGGAAATGTTGTTGCTTATTATAAATTTGATCAAGAATTAACTAATAGTCTTACGGCAAAAGATTTTGGTGGTGTAACAAATGGCGGTGCACAAACAAACCCATCAATTGGAAATACAGCATCTCTTTTTGGTGGAGCTACATTAACAAATACTGAGTACATAATTACTGATACTGAAATTCAACAAGAAGATTCTATATTTAAACGGGGATATTTGGAATTTGAAGATGAAAATGGAATAAAACGACACATAGGAACACTATATTATGATTTAGGAATTGCTGTATTAGATAATGAATATAATCTTTCTGGAAGTGGATTACCACTTTTGTCTAGACTTTCTGGTTCAGGAATCACATTTGATGGTACACTTAGTTCTAATAATTTTTGGATAAAAAGTATTACTTTTTCTAGTAATGAAAATATTGAAAGAATGTCAGTAAATTTATCTGCTACCGGAGAAATGATGAATTTTACACAAAACCCAACTGGAATAGATAAAACAACTGGTAAACAATTATTAGTTGATAATGGAGGATATGTTTCTTCTGTAGGTTTGTACAATGATTTTAATGAATTAGTTGCAGTTGCTAAATTAAATACTCCAATTCGAAAAGATGCGGATCATGATGTTTTCATACAATGTAATTTAGATTTCTAAATGATTCCAGGATTCGCAAAAATATTACCAGTTATTCCTCCTGTAACTTATAGTCCAGTTGGTCCTAAACCATCATCAACCGCATCAGATTTAGGATTTATTAATTTACAAGAATCAGATATAATTATGAGTTCTGCTGATGGTTTTTCTATTCAAAATTTAATTACAACTGGAACATCTATTTCTACATCATTAGTCGCGATTTCAGCTGCTCATGTATTATCTTCATCTTCAGCATATGCATTTAATGTAATGTCTGTGTTATTATCACGGGGAATAATTAACGGATATCCGTTAACTGGTGGAAATTCTGGATATTTATCTTATTTTAGAAATATAAATGATAATGATATTGTTGCAGATCAGAGATTTAAAATGGGAAATATATCTATAATTTCAATAAAAAAAATACGGTTTGGAGAATCAATTAAACCACTGAGTTTTACTGCAACAACAAGTGCAGGAACAACTTTTATAGATTCGATTTCAGCAGACGAAACATTAGGTATTTTAAAAAATGAAAGTGGATTAACCGCTGGGTTAATTTTTTATGATTTAGGATATATAATAATTCATGGACCTACAGTTGATGCAATTAAATCCATTAGTGCATTAACATCTGTTTCTTTCCATTCAACATATAAAATATTTTCGAATAATATTTTTTGTACTGCGAAAGAAAATGAATTAAATTACACAAAGAATGAAACAGCGTTTTATATTTCAAGTATTACAGGAGATCCAATAAATACTCCAGCATTACTAAATTATGATACATATGGATATAAATGGGGAATCCATTCCTCACTTTCTTCTGATAAAGGAAATGTTTATTTATCTAATTTATATAAACGTCAGCCGTATATTACTAGTATTGGATTATATAACAAAAATAACGAATTATTGGTAATAGCAAAATTAGCACAACCAATCAAACGTCCTTCCGAAATTCCTTTTACTGTCAGAGTTTGTTTAGATTTTCAGTAACCAGATATTACTATTATTTACATTATAATACTTAGTATATATTTTAAAGAAGATGAATCATAATTAGAATAACAGAGAGATGAATCATAATTAGAATAACAGAGAGATGAATCATAATTAGAATAACAGAGA